>Ga0164307_10000102_pt1 | contig 36797 bp, 61 predicted proteins | sample Whisoiple_243_MG_FD_110214 | JGI IMG/M metagenome (GOLD analysis project Ga0164307, IMG submission 110214) | Soil microbial communities amended with fresh organic matter from upstate New York, USA - Whitman soil sample_243_MG | ecosystem: Environmental > Terrestrial > Soil > Unclassified >...
AGTCATGGCTGAAAATGGACGGCATTACCGCAGATAATGAGAATATACAAAGCATCATTGATGCAGGTATAGAATGGATAGAGCGCATTTGTGCTATTTCTATCCAGGCATATACCGTTACCGCTACGGTAGAAATACATAATAGAATTGAATTGCCTTATGGGCCGGTGACGGAGATTATTTCAATAAATGATGTTCCATTTGCAGATGTGAAAGGATGCCGGATTATAGGGCCATCAATTGGGTTTCCACGACTTGCCGGTTATGGCCTATTTATAGTGGTTTACAAGACCGGGTATAACCCCATTCCGCCAGGGATATTTTTGGCATTGAAGGAATACATTTCCTGGTGCTATGAACACCGGGGGGATAATTACGATGAAAATGACAGCGATTTCTGTTTAGTAGCCAAACGACAATTATCCACCTTTAGAAGAAATATAGGTGTATGATAGGCAAAATGAGAGACAGAATATTAGTGCAGGAAAATATTCGTATCCCGGTTCCAGGGGCCGGTGGTATTTCCTCCTGGCAAACAGTATTGGATGTGTGGGCGAATGTAAAGCCACTGAGCAGTCGGGGTACATTGCAGGACAATCAATCTACAATGAAGAACGCGAAAACATTCACTATACGGTTCATCGACGGAATGAATTTGACGCCAGAAATGAGGGTATTGCATGAAGGTGCGATCTATACTATCAATAGCGATGTAAATGTGAATGAACGTGATAGGTTTATACAGTTTAATGCTTATGCAAATGGATTCCCGGTAAGCTAATGGCAATAAGCATACAAATACGAGGGTTTGATCAGTTATTAGCCACCTTTGACAACTTAGAAGAGGCTTTGGTCGTGGATATAGACAATGCCTGTCGTGCTAAGGTATATGATATAAATGCAGATGCATCTACTTTCATTCAGGGGGCCGCATTGGATAATGGAGAGCTTTTACAGTCACAACAGGTAATTGAAGACCCACACAATAGATCATATTCAGCCGTAAATACGGCGCCGTATGCGGGATACGTGCATTTTGGAACTGGTCAAAAAGTAGAGATTCCGCAGGGATGGCAAGACGTTGCCGCTGAATGGAAAGGAAAGAAAGGAGGCACTTTTTCAGAATTTGTACAAAGAATGCGCGAATGGTTAGGACGACATGGCGGAAATCCAGATAAAGCCTACATTGTATGCGTTTCAATTTTAACAAATGGATTGGAAGCCAGGCCATTTCTTTCGGTTCCATTTCAAAAAGGAGTTTCAGAATTAACGAAAGAAGTTAACGACATTGTAAAGAGCGCTTTAAGATCATGAGAGATGCTTCAAAGGATATACGGGTTTTCAGTGCTTTGGCATTATCTAATATCAATGTAACAGATGATTTAGGGAATGCGTACAATGTCCCTGTTTATGATGGAAAGGCACCTACTGGTGCGCCATTCCCAAGGATTATACTGGGAGGCATTTCTTCACCATCTGGAAATGTCCGCTTTAGTAAATGTGCTTTTGGGGGCGTGTGGTCACAGACGATAAAAGCCAGTATGTTCTACCAGGGAGATGTAACAAAAAATTTGGTGGATGATATTAGCAATGAAATCAGTGAATTGCTTTGTCCATTGCTGCCTCCTTATATTAGTTTGAGTCCAGATTTCAATGTCTTTAAGGTTGATGTAATCATGGGGCCTCACTTGGAATATACCGATGAAATCGGAAACTATATAGATAAAAACATAACTATAAATTATTCAATAACACAAAACTAGTATCATGGCAAACGAACCTGTTAACGGGTCAGACATTATCTTACAATATGATACCACAAATGGCGTCGGAGTCGCTGACTGGAACCTCGTTGCCTGTGGTACTGAAAGCGGTATTGATGGAACTGTAGAAACGATTGACGCGACCAGCAAATGCGGGCCAGCTCAGTTACCCGGTACGCTGACAGAAACCTATAATTTCACTGGGTTCATGGCTAAGAATCCGGCAGCTGATACGGTAAGCATTAATGAAATGCGTGCCATCTTCAAAGCTAAAACCATTGGTCACTGGCGCTCATTTGACCAGGAAACCGCAGGCGCAACGTATTATCGTGAATTCTTTGGCGCTATTACCACATTCAATGAAACGACGAATCAGAATGAGGCTGTAGGGTTCAACCTAGTAATCTCAATTACCGGCAATACGGTGGATGTGCTGCCAGTAAGCTAATAATAAAATACACACACTATATGTTATACAAAATAGGAGGTTATACTCTTCAATTAGATTGGGGTGCTTTTTGTATCGCTGCTGCCGCTACCGGCAACGATGCTGTAGCGCCATTGAAAGATATTCCCACGTCTGACGCTTATGCAGTGATTTTATATGCAGGTGTTGAAAGAAAAGCTGAGGCTGATGGCGTTGCCCCTTCGCTGACACTGCAACAGGCGAAAGAAATTCTGAGGTCATTTCGGCCCGTGTGGATTTCAAAATTGGATGCCGCCTGGCAAGAAGTGACGACAATTGACATCGATGAGGACGTGGAAATAAGTGAGGATGCAAAAAAAAAGTAATCACTTTTAAGCAAATTCAACGGTTTGCATTAGGTGAACTAGGCTTAAAGCCCTGGGAGTTTAAAGCAATGACTGCGAATGAATATGCTTTATGCTACCGGGGCTATTTTTTAAGGCATGCCAGGAATCAGGAACCGATCAGGGAGCTTTATAGGCTTATCTGGAATTTGGCGCCCACATCGCCAAGTGACAAGATTAGGTCAAATGCCGGATTAGCCAGACATTGGCCCTTGTTAACTGATCCTAAAGGATTGCTTGTTTTGGAGGCAGCCACTATTAAGGAACGATTGGAGCGTGCATTGGAATTAACGAGAAAAATGAAAAACAAATCGAGTGGCAACACAGACGCTGGGTATCAATATAACTAGTAATGTTTCCGGAGCACTTCCGGGGATTAATCGCGCTACAAATGCATTAGAAGGGCTAAATACTGAGGCCCATAATGCTGCAAGTGGACTCGATGATGCCCGTAATGGCCTTGGAAGATTTGGCTCTGGATTGGGGGGTATAAACTCATCTATAGGCAATCTTTCCAGTGGCATAGCTGCATTGGGGGCAACACTGGGCGTTGGATTTTCTACTAAAGCTCTCATTGAGTTTGGCGTCCAAATAACCAGTGTTGCCGGCAAATATGAAAAGTTTACATCAATACTCGAAAATACAATAGGCCAGGAAGCCGCTGCCAGAACGTTTGCGCAAATCACTCAATATGCTTCTAAAACGCCATATCAGGTAGATGAGATCACATCCAGCTTTATCAAGCTCGTTAATAGAGGGTTCAAGCCTACTACCCAGCAATTAACCCAAATAGGTGATTTAGCAGCATCACAGGGTAAGTCATTCGATCAATTGACCGAAGCGATTCTTGATGCCCAAACCGGGGAATTTGAGCGCCTGAAAGAGTTTGGCATTATCGCCAAACAAAGTAATGATGGTGTAACACTTTCTTTTAAAGATCAGACAGTTACCGTTGAGAAGAATACAACCGCTGTTAGGAATGCTATCCTTTCATTTGGTGATCTGAATGGGGTGGCGGGAGCAACGGCAAAGGTTTCAGAAACATTAGAAGGCAAAATTAGCAACCTGGGAGACAGTTGGGAGCAATTTCAAGCCCAATTGGGTAAAAATCTATTGCCGGCGACAAAAGCAACTATCAATGAATTAACTGATGGTCTTGATGGATTAACCCGCGCATTACGAGGCTTCGGCGAAGGCGCCAGGGATACACGTATCCAAGATAGTATCAATAAGACTTTCAATGAAACCTTGAATGGTCTTAATGCTGCATCTGTAAAGGGAACGGAGGCCGAAAAAAAATATAGACTTGAACTCGCCAAATTACAAGACGATTTCTATAATAAGGAAATTGACGCACAAAATCGTGCAGTAAATGCACGGGGTAAAATACAAAAAGAGCAAGCGCAAGATCAGGCGCGGGCCTTTTCTGGTTCTATAAAAGCGATCCAGGATGCGATAACAGAATTTGAAAAACAGCGGGATGCTGCCAATAAGGGACTAAGCTTTGGAGCTTCTTCTAAAACTACTAAAACGCTTTCAGATGCTTTAAAAGAATTGAATGCGGATTTGTTGGCATTGGATGTCCAATTTGCAGCAACCGGAGGAAGCTTGGATAAGCTGAGTCAGGATAAAATAAAAACAATCTCCAATGCATTAAAAGAGCTATCTACATTTGGTGTTCTTCCGGGTACTGCATTATTTGCCGATTTGCAACAGCAAATAAAGACGCTGCAATCTACCTTGCAGAGCACGCCGGTAACGCTAAATATCCCAATTGCTATTAATCCTTTGCCCGCCGCCAAAAACACAGCCGCAATACAGGGAATTGCCGCAGGATTGAATGATGATTTTAGCCGGGCATTTAAAACTGCAAATGATAAAGCCATTTCCCAAATATTAGAAGCCGGAACCGAGAATGGTATTGAGGCTATTTCGTCCGGGATTGGAAAAGCATTATCCGGCGGAGGACTCACTTCGGTATTTGACGCTTTTATTAATGGTATTGCGAGCCTTGGAGAGAGTCTTGGAAAGCAATTAATCACTACTGGCGTTGCTATAGAGGCATTTAAAACCTCTCTTTCTACCTTGCAGGGATTTGGAGCTATCGCAGCTGGTGCGGCTTTGATTGCGGCCTCAGCCGCTTTCCGTAGCCTGGCAAAAGGCGGCGTAGCTTCCTTCGCTACGGGCGGCGGTGTGATTGGTGGCCCTCAGTTGGCGGTAATTGGGGATAACCCTGGCCGCGAAGAATATGTAATACCTTCTGAAGTATTGGATAAAATGGGAACCGGATATGGTGAAATAGGTATGAGATTGACAGTAAACGAATTTTTAATATGGCTGGATAGGGGGCGGCGTAATTTAAATGGCTAATTATCCAGTACAATACAGAATGACCTTCCAAGATGCAAAATTATTGCCATGGAGGATAGATTTGTGCCTGAAAGATGGGCCGGCATTGGCAGAGCCAATTAGTATTATGGGCAGCTCAACACCGCTTATAATAGACAGGCAAAACAATGATGAGACTAAATTCGCGCCTATTATACAGTCTCAGGTGACTATTCAATATACCATTCGTCCAGATAATTTGACCGATCCGGTGCCCGAAACTTTCATATTGATTGAAAGCGATACCTGGCTCGTTAATGTATATAGAAATGAAATAATATATTGGAAAGGATTTGTTAATCCTGGAAAAAAAAATTATCCGTGGATACCACCGCCGTATTCATTTTCGTTGGTGGCATCAGATTTTAGTTTTGCCAAGAGTACATCCATCGATTTGAATGATCCAGTCTTGTTTTTGTATGATTACATTTCTTTGGGAAGCTTTTTCAAAAGAACCTTATTTCATTCAGTAGGATATGATGACGTGAAACTAAATATCATTTATTCCCATCAGCCGGGTAGCATCGGTGCAGATGAAATAGCCGATGGATTGTACTTGCATACAGACGCCTTTTATGATTTCAGTAAGGGGGCCAATACTGCATATGATGCAATAGAGAAAATAGTGAAAAGTATGGGCGCGCGTATCTTCCATGATCAAGGAGTCTATTGGCTGCAATTTATTGAAGATATAGGCAATTCGGCGGTAAATATCATACAAATTACACCGGATGATATTATCGGTCAGATAATACCAAATGAAGGAACTACAGCCATATTAGGTAGCGTTGCCGGCGATCAAATTGTCTACAAAGACCTTTCACAGGAGATCAATATTCAACAACCTTTAAAATCTCAGCTGTTTGATTACAATCTTAAAGTAATCAATAAGATACCGAATTTTGATTGGCGCACGAATACTCAAAGCCCATTTGATGACTGGGAAGGAGATGTAACAGGATTTTATCAACGCGTTGGAACTGGATCACTACAAGACCAGTTTAGATTGCACATTGATGACTTTACCTCACCAGGCGCACGTTCCATATGGAGCAGGATACCCGTACAGGTAAATCAACGTGTGAGCATTACCATGAAGGCGCGATCGTTCTTGACATTGGGATCACCATCAAGCGATAATTTTGAGGTATTTGTCAATGCAATAGTAATGCTCGTGAAGGCCGGAACTCTTGGCGGATTGGAGCGCAAATTCCTATCCCCTTCTGGCTCATGGGAGAGTTTTGGTGATTTAGACGCAGATTCATATTATCATATCTCATCGCGGCCCAATTCAGATGATATTGGCACTATTGAAATATTAAGCAATCCAATTCCGTCATTGCCAGGAGTGACTGATTATGAAATATTATATATAATATTGGATACAGGGATCAATATTCCGCCACCGGGAGGGTCTACGTACTATTCAGAATTGTATCCGGTATTTATGGGGATTTATAATAATCCATTCATAAAATATGAGGAAACGATATCTACTACAGCGAGATATTCGTTGACCGCAGACGATGATGAATTGTTTTTAATAGATACACAAGACCCGGCGTATAGCAATAATTTCTATATAAAAGAAGACAGTGGCGCCCATTTTCCATTGCCATTTAAGGACTGGGGAGGGGAAAATATAGATGAGATAGTAGTGAAGCAATACGCAGATGAACAGCCATCACCGGCAATTGCTGTAATGGGTAGTTTTTACGGTAATATGCTCAACTTTTCTCAGGGAGTATTATTGCGTGATAGGGGGATGCTACTAACGATACAAATCAGAGACAAGTATAATGTGCGTGCTTGCACACATGATTTAATGCTCACAGAATTGTTTGAAGCAGGTGCCGCAAATGCAAACTATATTGTAAGGCCACTAACAAAAGACGATTGATATGAATATAATAAAAGGGGCTGATTTCATGTTTTACCTTACAGTAGACGGCACAAAAAAGGTGCTTTGTCATGCTACTGATTTTTCTTTGGTGACAACTACTGAAGAGGTGGAAATTACCGGCCCCGGCTCCGGAGCATGGCGTCAATTCATTCCAGGATTGAATAGTTATACATTGTCAGTGCCCGGGGCAATTGCTTTTACGGATGAAATGAATGCAGTTCAATTAGGAGATATTCAAAATTCAAGACAGATAATTGAATGGACGGCTGGCATGTCGCCAGATGGAGGATTGCAATATCATGGATTCATGTTCATCACCAGCCTGACAATTAATTCACAGGTAAGGGATGCAATGCGGTTTGACATGTCGGCCAGGGGAACAGGGCCAGAAGATATATTAAAACTGCCAATAACAAAATCGGTATATCTGGCGAATAGACAAAATCTAAGATTGCCTGGATGTCCGAATCCATACCCAGTAGGTGTATTATGGTATGATGGCACTTTAATCGGGCCTGCCTCAAATGCAAATGACGTAATCACTCTTTTCAATAATTATTCCATCACGCAGGGAGGATTTTTAACATTGTTGACATTTACATCCGGCTGTGATTTTACAATGCAAATTGCATGGAATAGTCCATTAAATCCCGATGTTGTATATGCTACAGAATCAGGCGCCTTTGCATTAAGGGGAACAATGGATGGTGAGGCAATAGGTGGAGCAGATAATACTAACGAAGTAATAAGCGCATAATATGCCCGAGGATATAGTAGAAATAATACCCATTATAAATTTGCCGGCCATTTCCGGCGCTTCTTTGACAACGAAGATACCAATGGCTAATGCAGGTGATCCGAATAGCAAAAACGGAGACATTCAGCTATTAGCTACTATTATCAGTGAACAAATAGGAAGCGTAACGGTACCTGATCCATTTTTTTACCGAGTAGATGGCCCCGAATCAACCGACCCTCCGAGTGCGGGCGGCAATAGGAATTGCCCTGATCCGGCATTGAATGGCTTAGATTATTCGATATCAAAATGGGGAGTGGGGCCTATTCGTAAAGGTATTGAATGGCAAAACGATATCGTGGGCGGAGGATGGCGGCTACTCGATGAAGATTTCCTCCCTGGTGAAATGTTTGTGGTAATTCCCAAGCCGGAGGTCAGCAATATATTGGCTGCACCGGATGCAATTGCCAGGTTCGTTTCCGGATTTGCATTTTATCCGGCCGATGGCACTATTGGTATTGGGGATTATCGTAAGGCCATTGTGATTAATGGAGCCAAAAATATCACATTGCCTTTATGTAGCTCATATCCGGCAAATGTGGCACTTTTTCTTTTTACCTCAGAAGGGCCACAGCGACAAACAAAAATATCACGTGCTGGTTCTAATACGATCTATTCGCAATCCGGTACTGTCACCAGTTTCTATTTAAGCAATAGGGAATTTGCCGTATTAATCACGGATGGGGTGAAGTGGTATATTCAATCTTGTTCAGACATGGTATTCAAACAGCCCTATACTTCTTTTGGATGGCTACAAGGGATTAATCAATTCCTTTTAGATGGCACTACCTATAACCGGGCTGATTATCCCAAAGTATATGATTTTATCGTCCAATTGGCAGCTGCAAACCCTTCTGCTGTAGTAGACGGCGGAACATGGAATACTAATAGGACACTGTGGAGTACCGGCAATGGGACGACGACATTCATTGTACCTGATTTTAGAGGACAGTTTGTACGGTCGCTTAACCTGACTAAATCACCGTCTCTTGACCAGGATAGAACGGATGCGGGAACAGCAAGTTTGCAAGGAAGTCCAGAAGTTTCCGCAGTAGAAGCACACACACATGGATTAGATGCTAGATTATTAACTGAAGGTGTCCCAGGCGCAGGGCCGGGGGGGCCGACACCAGGTAGTTCCGGTATTATACCATCTACTTCTAGTTATGGCGGAACCGAAACGCGGCCTATTAATGTCGGATTACCAATATTCTTTAATTATTAATTATGATTGAAACCGTTGTTTCTGGTGTAAATATAACGCAACTGAATGGCCCATTTGAATTACCTATATGGGATGGTTCAGATGGCTTACGGGAGGGACAATTCGCATATGATGCTACCGGCGCCGTAGAGCCATTGGCAGGGCCAGGCACAATCTGGTGGGATGGTGCGGCATGGCATAGAACGGGTAGTACTGATGAAGTGCCGAACTTGCAGCAGGTCACAGATGAAGGCGCGATCACCTCTAACAGCATGGCAGTGCGGATAACTGGTGCCGACGGCCCCGTTGCCGACTTGGAGGTATCAGCCAATAGTGGAGCCGCACTGATTATGATACGGGCCGCCAGGGAGTCCGGAACCGATTTCGCTTTTATTCAAATGGCCGGAACCCGGGCGCAAATCGCCATATCCAACAATGTGCCAGTGGAATTTGTTAATGGCACGGCGGCAGTTTTATTGACCATACTTGCGGATGGCTCCGGCACTGTTGATAGGAATGGGGTCAAAAGAGTATCAGGTACTGGCAATCCGGAAGGAGTAATAGCCGCGATGCCCGGATCAACTTGGAGCCGAATTGACGGCAATCCAGGTGAGACATTATATGTAAAGCAATCTGGTAATAGTACCACCGGATGGGCACCTATTGGATAAAACACACACTATATGATGAAGTTTTTAAATTTCAAGCTGCTGATAATCAGCGTATCACTTTTTTCACCTTTTTCACTTTTAGCACAATCGCCTACGTTTACCAAGCAGGCGAATATGAATCCCAATAGAATATATGCAGATTCTACGGCGAGAATGCCCGTACTGAATACTGATCGTACATTTGCTACTAATAAGGATAGTATTGGACAATTCTGGATGCGTACAGATTCCGTGAAAATGTTTGCTCGCTTTCCGGGGAATATTATTAAGGCCATAGCGACAGAAGATAGCCTCCGGTCAGTGCTGAATAATAGTATCCGTAATCAATTTTTCTTTACGCAGCCGGCCAATTTTAATATAAATGGCATAGGCGCCGCCGCCAGGATAAATATCGTAAATGCAGACAATGCTGCCTTTCAACGATATGTTGCAATGGGCAGGGATGCTATTGATACTACCAAGCAAATATGGTCGCTGGGTATTAGTGGGGTGCCAGGCGGGGGGCCAATTCATGCGGGGGGCACTTTTATTTTAAGATCATACAATACTTCCGGCGCTTTCTTATCAAATGCGTTTACAATTGGCCGTACAGGAAATGCTACGATTGCAGGCTCTTTGAATACTGGCAATACGATTACCTCAGCTGCTGGTATTATAGCTGGGGGATCGCTTCAGGCTGCTACAGGATTATCTACGGCAGGAGCCATATTGCAAAATACCACTACTACCGTTACGGGAGACTATACGGTATTAGCGTCTGACCTATACATAAATGTAAACAACAGCGCTAACTGTACGATTACGCTGTTTGCGCCTGTGGCCACTACAGGAGGCCAGGGCCGTTTGTGCCATGTAAAGAAGATAAGTAATAATGCCGCAACCGTTACGGTCGTTGTTTCGGGAGGTGCTAATATAGATGATGGTGGATCTGTGGTAATTAGTTCTTATAAGGACGCATTGACATTTCATGATGATGGAACCAATTATTGGATATATTAAATAAATTATATGAAAATCTCTATATTATCTGTGGGCATATTCATTGGATTAGCTATTTTAGGCGCTCTATCCTTCAAGGGCACAGCCTATCATACTGCTGCGGCTCAAAATATTACCACTCGTGCATTTACTACTGGATTCCAGCCAAATGCGCAGCGTGATTGCATCGTTGGGTATAGTGTAGTAATTACTACGTCTTCTACGCTAGTTGCTGGAATGACGGGACAGATTCTTTTGCAGGTATCGCCAGATAGTACTACTTGGACAACTATCATGTCAGCACAAAGCGGATTGGCAGCCGGCTTAGTGAATCCTGGAACAACGGGTAGCGTAACTGTGTTTGGCCTAATTAAGGCCAGACAATGGTGTCGTATCATTACCAATAATATTGCTGGCTCCCCTACATATAGTACACCTACAGGAACTGAATTGAGTATTTAATATGGATTTTAAAGACTATCATTTTAGAATGATATTTTGGTTCCTGGTAGTTTTATCAGCAATTATATTGATATATGATTTTGGTATTACATTTTTATCTATACCAGAGAAAAGTATTAGGTTTGCGGATGCGCATTCATCATCATTTACTAATATATTGATTGCCATAGTATCATTTTTCACAGGTGCCGCTGTTGGCACTATTTCTAAAAAGAAAACACAAATTGATGAAACTCAAAATCACAATGACACAGGCGTTATTTGAAATCCTCATGGAAAATGTGACGGATTCGCCTGTACCTTCCTTTGAAATAGGAAACAATTATGAGGTTACAATTTTGCCCGCTACGGAATCTTCTAATGAGGTAATAGAAAATTCAGCATCGAATGATGAGGCTACTACTGATGGCGACGTAGATGTTGTTGGCGGAGGGACTAAACCACCACGCCCTTGATCACTAAAGACCACATACTAACTTTTTTGTTAGCCGTTGGCTTGCTGTCTTTCTGGGCGGCAAGCCAATTTTATGAATGGAAGCTTATATCTGGGGCCGGATATGATAGATTATATTCATTGGGCCTCCTTTATTGGGTATTCCGCCAACGATTTCAAGCCATATCGTTGTTTGATGCCATGATAGGTAATATTGCCGTTTGGCTATGCATATTCAACGTATATGATGAATTTTTCAGTAAAACACCCGCTACACCCTACAAACCAGGGATTATTACTACTGTTGTGATTGTTACCTGCGTTTTTACATACTATCGCCAATGCAACAAATCGAAGAAGGATTTAAAGAAATAGCAGCAAAATTAGTTTTATTTATTCCCGGCTTAGTTATTGGTGTGGCATTAAAAATGAGCCATATCAGTAAAAGAAAAAAATTGACAATGAAAATAGCATTGTATGAGATTCTTTTAGCCATGGGAGCCTTTTGGGTGGTCTGGTGGGGATGCGAACATTATCATGTAAATGATTTTGTCAAAGCATTGGCCGTATTCGGCGCTGGCCGGTTCGGAGATGTTATTATTCTTTATACATACAAAGCAATTGTATTGCTGGCTAAGTTTGCCTTTAATGAGATTAAAAAACAACAATAAACCAAAATCCGCTATGTACAAAAATTTTAATTGGTCGGCATGCGCAATAATGTGTTTCATGTTTTGTTGGCTTGCATGTCGCACAACGAAGCAGACGCCGGAGGAAAAGGCATATGAAGAACGTGCCACCCGCATTAAGTTATTGGCAGATGCCAGGAAAATGTTTCCTTGTGATACTATTCATACTGAAACAGTTAAGATAGACACGGCTTTTTTATGGATGACGCGCCAGGATACTGTACACGTTTCAGATAATGGCGATTCAATTTATTATATCGATAGGTATCATACCGTTGAAAAGGTGATCACCAAAACAAATACGGTGATTGATCAGGCCGCATTACAAATGGCGCGTGATAGTATAGATAACAGAGGCTTTCTACTGGACGCTGCCATAAAGGCGAATTCAATATGTGAACAAGATAAAACCGCATTAAAGGCACAAATTTCCACGCTAAACACATATAAAGGGGTGATTATTGGAATGTCGATATTATTGGCTGTTTTGGGCATGTATATCGCTTATCGGGCTATAAAAAATACTTACTCGTAGCGGGGTATGGTGAATATAGTGTGTAGAGGGTGGTATTCTTGCCACTCTCTTTCCTGTCAAATCATAAGTTTTACATTGAGTGATGAACTGTCCTGGGTGTTTACCTGGGACTTTTTATTAAAATAAATTTTGTTGGTAGCAAAATTGTCTGTAACATTGTATTACAAAACACGAATCAAATGGACAACAATGCATTTAGCAATGAACAAGTACTGAATCATGTAATAAAGAACACAATATATGTCGGGGCAATAAGAAAAGGCAGGCCAACATTTCTACTTAATGACTATGATCTTCGCGAATACATGAGAATGAAAATAGAAAATATATTGCCAATTGGATGGAAGGCAATACATGATAGGGTATCTGACGGATATAATGAACACGATTGCGTTTCGATAATAGAAGTCAATATCAAGTCAGATGATCCCGTGTCTACAAAAATATTCGCATTAGAAAATGCGCTAAATATTCTTCATTTAAATACGCCATTTGGTGGTTTTATAATGGATGGATTTATAGAAGTGCCTTTTGGTGCAATTGGGCCTAATGAAAAGTCATATAATATGATTCGATCTATATTCCCTCCATCATGGAATATAAAGATTGGCGCTAATTCAGCGAATACCGAATGGAAGTCCATAATAATTTCATCCTCTCAATTTGAATAAAATGTACACACTTATACAAATTATCGCAATCTCAATACTACCCTTATCCATGATTTTAACAGGTATTAAAAATGGGGGCTGGCATGATCTATATAGCCAGTTTAAAAACAGCGTGAATGAACATAGAAAAAATGAAACAGTACATTAAAATGCATTCTTTTTTTCCTGCATTTGTACAAGGGATTAAATATTCTTCATATACCAGACATAAGTTACGCGGCACTGATAGCCACAATAATAAGGTAGGATTTACGAAGAAGGAGGAAATCGAAATCAAAAATGGGGTTACTAAATTTCTGAAGGAAATAGGGTATTTTAACAATTAAAACATAGCAACATGTACCTAACAGTTTGTTTTGAATCTGACAACGGAAAACAGGTTGAGGCTGAAATCTGCCTTGATCGCGAAGATTATTGCTTCGAACTCGAAGAATTATCAATTGACGAGACTGCATATCCGGTAAGGGAAATGCCATTTACTAGACGCCACTTGATATGTAAAATCATAGAAGAGAATGTAGACATTCCTGCAAGAGTGTCAGAGGAATTGGATAACAGAAGGGAGCAATACGAACTATCTTTCAACGACTAAACTTTTTATCATGTACTCGATGTATATCATCTTTGGCGCTTTATGGACTGCATCGTTCATATTCATATGGTTGATCTTAAAAAGAGATGTTTTAAGTCAATATAAACATGAAAATAACTCAAATGAAAAGACTATTTATCCGATTAATGGGTCAGTTAAGATCATTACAAAAGAGCAAAGAAACTGATCATCAACTGTTTATTTAAACAAAAAACATGCAAGATAAATTATTATATGCCTCCATATGTGTTTGTATGCTCATGGTGTGGTCGGTATTTGTATATGGGTTAATATCGGTGTTTAACGAAAAGGGATTATGCATTGCTGTTTATTTCTTTGCACTTTTTTGCATAATAAGTGGATTGGGATTTTCGGCCTTCCTTATAGAACTATACAAAAATATAGAATAATGACTTTTCTATCTTCTAAAAAAGCTACTAGGTATTATTATGCTGGAATTGTATTCACGCTATCATTAACCGCGCTGACGATATGGGCAGCATCAAAAGCAAGATTATGAAATTAATTGAACATACACATCCCAGGGCTGGATATTTTTCACACATTGAAATAGACAAGAAATCATTAAGTGGAATGGGCATAGACACAAGAACAAATGTATTTGTTGTATCTCCAAGTGTTGTGGCTGGGATGGAGCAAAATACCGAGATGGCCGAACGTATTTCTGAAGCCTGGCATTCACATTTTAAGCACCTAATACTTGCCATGCCTGGATTGGTGGAGGCTGCATATAAAGTTGTCACTGCATTCACTGAAATGGCAGAACAAATAGAAATATCAAAAAACCTTGATACAGCAATGAATGAACTCAACGACGCACTTACGCCATACAAAGATATTATATAGCCTAAGTTAGGTTTCAATAAACGGGCGGTTATTCTTGACCGCCTTTATTTTTATTTGATTGGTATCAAAAATGTCAGTATATTTACAATGTTAATCACACAATAAAATTCTATAAAAATGGAAGTAATAACACAGGGAAATGATTCATTGTCTTTGATCACTAAAGCCGAGATAGATATTCAAATATCTACAGCAAAGGCATTCCCCAGGTCCACAAAGACGTTTCTTGATAAAGCAATGTCAATAGCCACGATAAGCGAAAACGTCGCCGAATCTTGTTCATATGCGCTTTCTCGTGGTGGAAAGACAATTGCTGGCCCATCAGTGAGGCTTGCGGAGATAGTAGCATCGGCTTATGGGAATATAAGATATGGTGCTCGTATTATTGCAAATGATGGCAAAAAGATCACAGCGCAAGGAATTTGTCATGATCTTGAAAGCAATACCTCAACCACTATTGAGGTAAGCCGTTCGATCTTACAGCATGAATATAAGAATGGTCAAAAGACCGGCAATATGATCACAATGAATGAAGATATGCAGATTATCACGGGAAATGCTGCATGTGCTATTGCGTTGAGAAATGCCATTTTTAAGGTCATCCCATCCGCATTGGTTGATGATATTTACCAAAAGACAAAACAGCTTGTTGCCGGGACAGAACAGACATTGCCAGCAAAAAGAGAAAAGGCTATTCAGCATTTGAAGGGAATGGGAGTGAAAGAATCACAAATATGTGAAGCATTGGATATTAAGCGTGTAGAAGATATAGACCTGGAAAAGCTCTCTATTTTACGCGGCATGGTATCGGCTATTAACAACGGAGAGTCTACTGTAAAAGAAATGTTTGACCCAGAGCCGGCAAATTGGAAAGAGGCTACAAAGAAAGAGCAATCAGAGGCATTTCAACGGACAATGAAATTCATCGAAACAACTACTTTCGAAAATATACAGGATCTTAGAAAATTTGTGTCCACCGTTCCTGTAGAACAATTTAAAGAAGGAGAAACAATCTTATTTAATGAGGCTGTACGCCTTAAAGAGCTATCATTATAATGGATTTCTCGAATCATAAATTTAGGTGCCATTCCTTATATCACTTGATGACAGGCGATCCGGGTAAACTATCTAAGGGCGCAATGATTCATTTGGTCGATGTTTATTCATCGACTAAATATATGCGGTCGAAGGATATTAAAAGCAAGTATTTTGAAAAGGGATTGGCTGTGGAAGAGAAAAACATTAGCCTTTACAGTGAGTATAAAGGGGAGTTGTATTTCAAGAATACAGTCAAATTAGAAAATGATTGGATCATAGGAACGCCTGATATTCGAACTAATGTATATGTCGGTATAAAATCGCCTCGTTTGGTACACAAACGGGTGATAGATGTAAAAAGTTCCTGGGATGTGCATACATTCAATCGTCATCTATTGGACGAAAAACCAGAACCAGCATACTTTTGGCAGGGACAAGGATATATGTTTTTGGAAGACGCAGAGGATTATATATTGGCTTATGGGTTAATCAATACACCTGAATTTCTAATAGATAAGGAGGTCAGAAGATTGAAGTATGAGCTGCCAGGAAGTCAATTAGAAGAAGCGGAGCAGGAATTGAGGCGCACCATGATTTTTGATGATATTCCATTGAAGGAACGAGTTATTGAACAATATTTTAGAAGAGATGAAAAAGCAATATCAGGAATCAAAGTAAAGGTAGAATTGGCAAGAGAATTTCTTAACCATTTAAACAAAAAACAATGCAAGTAGGATCATTAGTTGAGGTAATATTTCCAAGCGATGGATATGCGCATGTAGATGGAGTGCGGCAGCCATTAGCACAGCCTATTTCTATAGGAGAAATATTAACCATATCAGATATCATACCAGGATTGGCAATTGATGGGAATACAGTAGAGACGGTGATATTATCTGAAAAATGGCATAAAATACATCCGATTGTAGGAATCAGAGTGGGCTATCAAAGAGGTTTTTTTCGTGAAATTCAGCGGCCAATGGAAATAAATTTGGAATCAATCATTTCACAATCCAAAAATATCTAAACACTAAAAAATGACAGAAGGATCATTAGTTGAGTGCTTAAACTCATTTAATTATTGGGAGCTTTCTCCATGGGAAGAATATAAAAAACAGACAGGATATGATGAGAGCTATGGCCCAAAATATAAAGAATTAAGCATTGTGGACGGTGTCAAAATGGAAGATGGAATAAAATACATTTCATTATTAGAATATCCAAAATTGGATCAATTTGGTGAGCGTGAATGGTACGATGCAAAGGCATTCCGCGAACTTCAATCGCCAATGAAAATAGAGATCAAATCTTTTCTTTCACAACCACAAACCGTTTAATATGAAATGGATTTTCAAACAGGAAGAAAATGTGCGATACGTTGAATGCTTGTATTTTCCCTCTATGTGGTTTGACAAATGCATATTAAAACAACGCAAGAAGTGGTGGGGATGGAAAACTACAGCATGGTGTTATTCATATATACTGGCACCTCAAGGAATGGATCACGTTATAACATGGCTTGATTGGTGTGAATCATATACTGCACCATCAAAAACAAACACACTACGTAAATTAACTGAAAAAAAATAATGATGCAAAAAAGACCATTTGATTTATCCCAGGCAATGGCAGGGAAAACAGTAATTGACGGATCGGGCAGAAAAGGAAAATACATTTATTCATTGAGCAATCCAACATTTGCCTATGGAAATAAAATACATATATTTTCCTTTAAAACAGAACTGGGACAAGAATTTCTGATAAACTCAGATGATAATGGTAATGCAGTATTAACAAAAGAATTTATCTATACAGGAATACTTTCTATTGAAGTTGAAGAAAAAGAATTTTGGATAGCGACCGGAATAAGTGAAATCACTAGCCATTTATACACATCTCAACCATTTACAACGGCAGATGATGCGGCATTAGATTTAAAAAATCGAATTGAATTAATTGAAACATCACTACAAACACACAAAATAATACGCTATGAGTAATCTAAAACCATTTGATTTGGGCCGCTGGAAGGCCGGGGACGAAATAATGTATCGTGACGGAAAAGGGATATTGGATATGCATTATTACGACCATGATGGATTGATTTTCCCTATCCATGCATTGGCGTGGGACGGATCGTTTACTAGCCATCTACCAAATGGCAGATTTGACAAACGAGGCGCTGAACATCCACGTGATATTGTAATGAAGCCTAAGAAAGAAATTTATTGGTTTGTCAGTTGGCCTGAATATAGAGATCGCCGTCGTACTTCTCGGATGTATACAAGTAAGGAGCTATTATTGGCTAATCAATTTAAACAACCATTTAAAATTCATGAAATAGAAATTGAGGAATAAAATAGGGGTTCGCCCCTTTTTATTTTAAATAATTTGTTTACATTTGATAAAACAAACAATATTTATATGAACATAGAATCAAATATTATTCCTCAATTCACAAAATCATCTCGTGGGCGCCCTCCCAGATATCCATTTCATGAATTGTTGCCAGGACATACGCTTATAGTTCCAATAAGTGGATATAAAGACAAAATAACTGCATTAAGAGCCGTTAGCAATGCAATTTCAATATACAAGACTAGGAATAAACTAGATTGGGAGACGGCATGTAGAACGACAGACAATAGCATTAATGTTCACCGCTTAAAGTAAACTTATGCCAATTAAAAACATAAAACTTATACATCCAATAGACGAAAGCAATTCTTCTATAGAGATTTTTGCATCTTCCGATGGAATATGCATCAATAATCAGGAAGATGATTTTTTTACGATAATAGCTTTTGAAGACTGGAAAGAAATTGCGGCTTTTATTTCAGATGAAATTAAAAAATATGGCGAATAGACTCACAGATACATTGAAGTGGAATAAGGGGTTCATGAGGGGCTTGCCTGGGGCTTACAAGCTGCTTTGGCTTTATCTATGTGATGAATGTAATCATGCCGGTATTTGGGACGTAGACAAGGATATAGCACAAATAAAGATCGGTAATGATATGGTAATCGATTGGGAGAAAGCGCTTATTCTTTTACAAACTAAGATTATAGTTATAGACAATGGTCAAAAATGGTTCATCCCTTCATTTGTAAAATTCCATTACAAGGAACTAAAAGGGACAGATAACGCTACAAAATCTGTTATAACACAGTTAAAAAAGTATAATTTAATAACTGATGATTTACAAATATGTTTAAGGGCTGACGAGGGGCTGACGAGGGGCTGCTCAGCCCCCCTATATACTACAATACTATATAATTCTAATTTAGAAAATAATATAGGCGTTGTATCTGAAAATAAAACGCCGGTAATTCACCTGAATGAAACACTGAAAAGTATCGATGTTTTAATGACGGATGCATTGTCTGACAAAATAAATTTTGTTGAGCATGTCATGCGCGAAAACAAAATGACTGAATTCCAGATATCAAGTGCGCTTTCTTCTTTCGTTGGCTTCCTGAAATCTGGTGGGGAATTGGTAAAGACGAGTAAAGACTTCAGGTTTCATTTTCAGAATTGGCTCAAGAAACAAGACAAAACCTTATTCAGGATAAACCCTATGTTCAATGGCAAACCACTCACAAACATCCCGAACGCGAAAGACGTTGTCGAAAAGTACAAATGATTTGCAACTTGTTCATTTAAAAGAACATATACATTATTCTTATGATCTGGAAGGGGCAATACTCGGTGCTTGTATGCTTGAAGCGGATGCTTTCCCAAGAATTAGAGGGCTTTTAACACCGGAGTGCTTTTTCAAGAATGCTAATATGATGATATTCAATATAATATCAGATATGTGGGGGCGTGGATTGGGATTAGATATAATTAGTATTTGTGTTGAAATTCATAGGAAATCAATTGAAATTCAGGGAGTTGATAATATTCCTTACTACTTAACTTGCCTTACCAGGGACGTAGTGGGAACTGGTCATCTAGAGCAGCATTGCATTTATCTGCGGGAGTATTACGCAAAACGTGAATTGCTTATCATCCAAATGGGCGCAGGATCTCAAGACGGAGAGATGGACACGGTTGCAAGAGCGTTAGACGTGCAACGGCGCATACAGGATGTATTGTCACTGAAGACGACCGATGACTGGATGGATATAAGCACAGTCATGCATAGGCTTGCAATGCACATGGATAGGGTATCAGGTAAAGACATGATGGGCATCCCGACGGGATTTAATACGCTGGATCGTGCCACAGGAGGATGGCAGCCAGGACAGGTGATCATCATTGGCGCCCGACCCTCAGTGGGGAAAACGGCATTGGCGGTAGAAATTGCAATTGCTGCAGCACGCGCCGGACACGATACCGGGATCATTGAATTAGAAATGCCTGTGGAGCAAATTGGGGGTCGGATGCTATCAAGTTTTGCACAAATTGAATTTTGGCGTATTTGGAGGTCAAAATTCAATGATCAGGATCAAGTAAGTACATTATACCACTTAATGGGAGATATGGCAAATTTGCCTATCCAAATTAGCGATAAAACGAATGTTTCAATATCTGATATCAGGGCAAAGGCAATAAAACTTAAAAAACGTGGAAAATTGAAACTACTTATGATAGATTATTTGCAACTGATGGAGGACGATGAAAAATCATTTTCCAGGGAGCAAGCGGTATCAAAAATGAGCCGTGGTTTTAAGTTGTTGGCAATGGAGCTTGGTATCCCCATTATAGTGCTGATCCAAATGAACCGTGAGAGCGAAAAAACGGCAGATAAGAGACCAAGAATGAGCAATGCCAGGGAGTCCGGCGCCATAGAACAGGACGCTGATCTATTTATAATACTCCATAGAGATTGGAAATCAGGTATTTTAACGGACCAATTTGGCAATAGTACCGAACGGCAGGCACAACTTATTCTTGAAAAGCATCGTAATGGAGAGCCAATAACTTTAGATCTAAACTTTGATCCTGAAACAATGTATTTCTATGAATAAAGCGGAGCTATTGAGATTTAGGAGGCGTTTTAAGAGATTCAGGAGTAGACCAAAAACGCCTAATTTTCTACCATACATATATGTTATATATGGTAACATTGAAAACTATTTCAAGATAATGAATTTTAGAAAGAGACTTTACGAAACATTTAAAAAATGAATTATGTCAAAAACAAAACACATTTCAGAGGTAATTGAACAGGTATTTCCGGAATTAACAGCTAATCAGCTGACAAAAATGGCGATTGAATATTTCAATGCCAGGGGATATAATGTATGGCGCCAAAATCAGGTGCCAGTTCGCGGACGTGGTTTTATAGGCAAAAAAGGACAATCCGACTTAATAGGTTTTGCCACTCAATTTCATGTTAACCCAGGTGCGTTTTTCGCAGGTGAAGTTAAAAGGCGTGGAGACGTATTATCGGATGAACAAAAGGATTTTTTAAGGGAGGTAAATGCTGCTGGTGGATATGGATTCCTGATAGAGGATGACGGGAAGGGATGTATAAAATATAGACTTTATACAGATAAAAAATGAATTGTAAAACCTCATATTGCTTCTACTCGAAATATAGATATGCCAGTGATGGTACCTTAAAGTCTACTTCATGCGTTCCGCTGTTTTGTGACCCTAAAGTGATTACAATTAAGGTGTCTAAGAAATGGGCGGAATCACAAACGCCACGATTCACGAAAGATCCCGAATTCTGTAAATGGGCAAAGAAGCAATTGGTTAAACTACATCTTGAATCAGACACTGAAATATTAAAACAAAACACATGATCACCGCTACAGAGTTAAAAACGCTGATTGCAGAATGTGAGGAAAATGCAAGTATCCATATTTCTGCAATGGAATTGGCAAAAACAACCAAGAATAAGCCGAACGCCTTGCGAGAGAAAAAGAAAGCGCAAGGATGGAGGGACAGGCAGGAGCTTTATAATTTTTGCATACAGGCTATTGAGACTATGACACCTGAAAACATGGAACGACAGCGCCGGGAGTTAATGGTGAAAATTAGCACAGCAGAGAAAAGATCGTATGATCTTCTTTGGGCCAATAGAGCTGCTGCCGGGATGAAGAAAGAACCGGACTTAAAAGATGCAGGCATTAAAAAGGCTTATGATAAGCTATTAAAGGCATACGATATCGCCGATTGGAAAAGACAATTGAAAATTCTAAACATAATACTGAAATAAATTTGCTGGTATCAAATGTTCTACCTATCTTTGAATTGATAAACGGATGTTGTGGAACATACTTGAGATTCTTTAATAGGTATAGGGAAAAACAAAGAGGGTATTTACCCTCTTTATAACTTTGAAAGTTCATTGAAATCATTATAAATTATTATCCAGTGCCGTAGAATTGTGTTGCTTCAGCTTTATTGTACACAATCGCTTGTTGCCTGGGTATATTATTACGGTGTACGCGTAGGCTTTACAGCAGAGTGAGCCTGATCACAAGCAAAAACAATAACGTTGAGTTAATGTATTGGATTTTAGGTACGTGTTAGCTAGTCAAGCAAACCGGGTGTACCCCCCGGTTTGCTTTTAATAAGATTTTGTTTTGGTTTTTCATAGGATATGATGAAATAAATGTCCCAGGTATAAACTTGGGACTCATCTTTAAGGAACCGGCATAAGCCGTTTATTATATGGATTGATTAAATAGGATATGTTTTACATTGAAAGGGTGTAATTCGTTCATATTACTTGATTTGATGGACAGTCGGGAATAGACCGACAAATTGGCTTATAGTTTAATGGAAAAACGCTTGGCTCATACCCAGGAAATGCAGGTTCGAATCCTGAAACGCTCACGGCGGTAGATGTTGTTCTGCTTGTTTACGGCCCGCACAAAGTCGTTAAAAAAGCACGCATATACGTGGAATAAGGATTCAGCCTATATTGCGTTAAGTTGTGTGTTGGTAGAGTGGCCGAACATAGTAACACTACCGGATTTCATTCGGATAAGAACAGACGCGGGTTCGAATCCCGCACACACAACAATTTTAATTTAAGTATATGAAACTATTAATTTTTACTATTTTATCATTTTTCTTTAATCCAGCAAAAGAACCAGTGGCATCAATACCAGCTGGAACAATAGTAATATTGCAGGACTATTCTGGATACAACTTTTACCCGCAGCAATGGGAAAGTTCGTTTCAATCAGTTGTAGGTTTACGCGTGAAAAGCACTGGAACTGACGTAATACAGGATGTATTTACAGGGGAATTATTTTATAGAATGTCATTTACAGATCGTTTTGGAAATGTATTACCAGTTGTGTACTGGCCAGCTAATAAGGTTAATATTGTATTTAATTGAAATGATGGATTATTGGCCGAGTGGTTTAAGGCGGATCATATTTGAATCGTGGGGTAATGCTCACCGCTGGTTCGAATCCAGCATAATCTACTTTTGGGGTTAACAAACAATGGATGAAAATAGCCTGCTCGTCTCTACGGGTGGGCTACTTCATTTAAATTAATTACATTTACTTAAAATATAATATTATGGCACAACCATACATGGATGAATGGGCATCATCAAATCAGAAAAAGCATGAATCAAATGATTATGCCAGCGAGAAGAGAAATTTCTATAACATATTTGAAAGTGCTGAAAAGCATGCTGAAAAGTCTGAGCGGATTGCATTGAAGCTGGAAATAATGAAAATGGCTCTTGAATGTACGGACCCTGTCAAGGATGCGGAGGCGATGTATCAATGGATAACTAAACCGGAATAACATGGCAGGAGAAACCATAGGAGGCGATTTTTGGAGACATATCAAGGTGGGACGACCTGTGTTGTATACGGAAGACGATCATGCGAAATTATGGCAGGAATTCCAGGATTATTGCCAATACTGCAAAGACAATCCAATAGAAATTGAGGATTGGGTTGGCAAAGATGCTGTGTATATCATCAGGAAAAAGCCACTTCCAATGACGATGCAAGGCTTTTGTTTGTTTATAGGGGCCTCATATGCTTGGTGGAAGAAATTCAGAAATCAGCAGCATTGTCCAGAATTTGTAGCCGTCTTACACGCGATAGAGGACGGTATATCGAATCAGCAAATTTCAGGAGCAGCTGCAGGATTGTATCAACAGAATATTGTGGCCAGGATTAACGGGCTTGTTGATCGGAAAGAGGTGGAAAATTCCGGAAGCGTTACTGTAAAGAAAGATGTGATTGATTACTCAAAACTAAGCGATGAAGCTCTACGAGAGATTGCAGCAGCGTCAAATTCAGATAATGCCGGAGAGGGCGAAAGCGGAGCTGTGTAAGCGATATTTAAAGGAGTTCTTTAAAGAGTTTTGGGAAGTAATAGAAGCTGGGGAATTAATACCAAATTGGCATATAGATAAAATATGTGATCACATACAAGCCGCTATTGAGACATGGGAGCGTGGGGAATCACAGGATGATATTCTGATAAATGTGCCCCCGGGAACGAGTAAAAGTACGCTGGTTACGCAAATACTCAATGCTTGGATATGGACACGCACGCCATCTGCCAGGATTATCAGTAGTTCGTATTCTCATGATCTGTCTACTGCACATGCAGTAAAAACAAGAGATATCATACTATCAGAGAAGTACCAGCGCTATTACCCAGGATTCATTACAATGAAGAAGGATCAGGCCGGGAAAACACACTTTAAAAACACAAAACATGGAGAAAGATTCACTACCTCGACTGGGGGAAGAGTTACGGGAATGCATGGTGATATTATCATCATTGATGACCCAATAGACCCTCAGAGTGCTGATGTACATGACGGTAAGGCCCTTGAAAACGCTTCTCGTTTTGTTAGCCGCACGCTATCTTCCAGGAAGACGAACAAGAAAAGGTCACTGACTATCATGGTAATGCAACGGCTACATGAGAAAGACCCAGCCGGCATATGGTTAAAAAAGAAGAAGCGCCTTAATCACATTTGTTTGCCTGGGAAGATTACGCCTAAAACAGTTGTTTCTCCAGTAGATTGGGTGCAATATTACATCGATGGTCTATTAGATGTTAATAGGCTTGACCAGGACGCATTAGATAAAATGAATGAGGACCTGGGTTCATATGGCTACGCGAATCAGGTACTTCAACTTACTGCCCCAGAAGATGGCGGCATCTGGAAGAAATGGTTAAAGCCAATCCCGCGCAATCAAATGCCCGAGCGCTCTTCTATGACAGATTGTGGATCTGATTGGGACACAGCCTATACGGAAGATCAGAAAAACGATGCATCTGCATATGTATCAAGCGGGAAAGTAGGAAACAACCAATATATTTACGATTTGGGATTCAAAAAGCTGGAATTTCCCGAGCTTATTCATTACATGTCATTGAGAGAGGGGCCACATCATATTGAGGCTAAGGCAAGTGGAAAGAGCGCGAAACAGGCATTAAAATCAATGGGCATAGTAGCGCTTGAGGTACAGGTAGTAGGAGGTGATAAAACAGCCAGGACGAAGTTAGTAACGCCCAGGGCCGAGGCTGGGTTTATTTATATTGCTGAGGACCTATTAGAGACATTGTATAACCACGAAGAACAGGGTATCCTTAAATTCCCCAATGGAGCACATGATGATCTGAATGATGCCCTGGTACAATCAATTAATAGACATTATAAAAAGTCGCCACGTGTATGGGCTGGCTAAAAGTATTATATTTGGCTTATATATTATAATATGGCAAACTTTTTTCAGCGTTTTTTTGGTGGCAAGCCGGCAGTCATACAAAGCGTAAAGGCTGCTCCTGGTGGTCCCGGTTTCAGGTTTATTGGTGGCGGATTGGTCCCATATGATACCCGGAAACTCACATTCATAGATAAAGGATATGCAGCCAATGACATGCTTTTCAGCGTGATCAAGCTCATAACGAAGAAGGCGCGACAGGCCCCAATGGCTCTTTATGCCATTCAGGATGAAAGGAAGTTCTTCGAGTATACAAAAATGATCGGAGCATTGGGAGAAGGCACCCAACTAAGCGCGAAAGACATGATAAAGTTGAAGGATCTGAGGCATAAGGCACTAAAGCTGGATACTTCCGATGACTATATGAACGAACGGCTACAAAATCCAAACGACACCAATCAGACAATGGCCGACCTTAACGAGGCCCTATTTGCATTTAAGCTAGTTACCGGGGATTATTATGAGGCCGGATGGTCTCCGCTTACCGGGGGCTTCAATAGGGGGAAGCCTTCACAATTCTATGAACTGCCTTCCCAGTATATGTCAATTGTCTCTACCAGGACGTTACCGCTTATTGAACAAAGCTATGAATTGATGCTTGGCGGCCGGCAGACTTTTGATGCTGATGACGTGTTGCATGAAAAATATGTAAATCTGCAATGGGATACAGCCGGCAACCAACTTTATGGTATGTCGCCCATACAGGCCGCATTAGCCAGATTGCAAGCGTCCAATGAGGGCATTAAGCGCCAGGGGAAGGCTATGAAGAATGCCGGTGCCGATGTAGCCGTCTACCAAGATGATCCGGAGACTACCCGACAGTTCCCGGATTACTCCATTGAGCAAATGGGGGCTTCAAAAGAACGATGGGAAGCGGAACAGTGGGGAAGTGAGAATGCAGGTAAGGCTATTTGGTCACCTACTAAATTGGGCGTAGCTCGTCTCGGCCTTTCGCCAGTTGATCTGGCGCAATTACCGGCAGAATTGGCCAATCTGCGCTGGTTTTGTAATCTTTATGATGTGCCAAGCCAATTGATGAATGATCCAGAGAACAAGATTTATTCGAATCAGGTGGAAGGACAAAAGGCGCTTCTGTACAATGCAGTACTTCCGTTGCTCATTTCCAGGCAGCAGAATTTCAATAAGAAGCTCCGACGTATGGACGCGTACCGGGGCACTAACAAAGTAGTAGAGTTCGATATATCCATTTATAAGGAACTGGAATCAAATAAACAGGAGCTTGTAGGATGGCTGAAAGACTCCCGTTTTAACATGGAAACGTTCTATAAATACATGGATCAGGAAATTCCTGCTGACATGCCGGAAGAGGTTCGTAAGGCCATTCTAATACCAACAGGATATCAGTTGATTGATGACCTATTCATGTCACAGCAGGATCAGGGAGCGTTAACCCAGCAATTGAATAATTCAGGCGATAACCCATATAATTTACCAGTTTCTTGATTGGTATCATATTTGTCTGTATATTTGGGCTAAAAGATACTATGAAAGTAAAGGCATTTTATCGGCCCGGTATTGGATATTTATTATATTACCCCGATGGGCGTCCGTTAGATGTTCCTAATATGGGGCCGATAAATATTTCAGAGGAAGTAATTGACGCAATATCCAAGTGCGGTAAAACCAGGTTTGCAGGAGAAGTAATAGCTTCTATTTCTTTCCCGATTGAAATAGTAAATGTAGATCCTGACATTAATCTTAAAAACTTATAAAACGCACTATATGGCACTAATGGTTGTATCAAAACAATTCAAAGAAAGAAATCCGAATCTATTTCAGATGATGATAGATAAATATGGAGAGTTCAAGCAGATAGAAGAGAATGAGGCAAAAATAATATTCAGATTCAACGCGCCAGGTACAGAAGAAAACACCTATTATAATCAATGGTTTAATGAAATTAGCCATGGAGTATACGCGATGGGAGGATTAATGGAGGACGATGAGGATGAAAAAAACCGCCGATGCATGTTAGAGCATATTGCACAAATTAATGAGGATGTAAGATTACAAAAAGAGATAGGGAATAATGTTGGCTCCATTTCTGATGGATACCACACATTTGATGAACTTTACGCGCACCGGATCGGGTTATTTAGAGCGCTTTGCTGCTTTCTGCATTATAATGTGGTAAATCCAACGCCATACGTTTGGAAAGCAAAAAAACATCATGATGGCACCGAGTTTAATGGATGGTTTCTTGCTGGCATTGGAAGCGAACCGGGCAAACAAATAACATATCATATACCAATGCAAGAATGGGACACGTGGCCTGGGGAAGAATTTGATCAATCGCCTTATGGATGGGATGGCCATACATCTGCTGACGTACTTGAAAGATTGAGAAGATTATGAAGGAAGAATTAAATATACTTGATCGCCTTTTAAGGAGCAGATATTTCGTTTCCCATATTGTGGTTTATAAAATAGACGGGCATTTGATATGGTCTATGTTTGATAAACATTCTCAAATAAAATATCCAGATGGGCGTATTATAAAGGATAGATGGCCTTTACCTGCCTTTATCATAAAACCAAAGAAGAAATGATCATGCAAGAGAACAACATGGAATCGGAACAAATATTCCCTCAAAATTTGCTTGATAAACTGACAGGCATTGCTGATACAATATCTCAATCTTCTGATATTTTTAAAATAGGCATAGGGATAACCACACATAACCGGCCAGAAGCATTTAAGAAATGCATAACGGCGATATTGGAATATTGTCCCTCATATTTTGGATGGTCAAACTTTGTCATAGTTGTAGTTGATGATGCCAGCGATTTTGAATATGTGCATAGGGATTTTGTTACTTATAAGCACTTCAAAATGGATGTTCATAGATTTGATGTGAATGTAGGCATCGCCCGCGCAAAAAATAAAGCACTTGAAATGCTTTATAATGCCGGATGCGAACATTTCTTTCTTTTCGATGATGATACATATCCATTAGTGGATGATTGGTGGAAACCATACGTAGAAAGCCGGGAGCCGCATTTGATGTACATTTTTGAGCATTTCGCCAATGCAAAAGGGCCAAACGATATGATTAAGATATACCAGGATGAGGAAATTTCCGCTTACTCCCATGTTAGAGGTTGCATGCTTTATTATAAACGCATTGTGCTGGATACTGTGGGTGGTATGGATATTGCTTTCGGTAAATGGGGGCATGAGCATGGGGACCTATCAAACCGTATTTATTCAGCGGGACTTACCAGATTCAGATATATGGATGTGGCTAATTCAAAAGGGATATTTTATGCAGCAGATGAACAGGAACATGGAAAATTTAAAAGCACCGTTCCGGGTCACCAACGAATTGATCTGCTAAATGCATCTAAAGCTATATATGAAGCGCAATATAATAAGCCATTTTATAGAGAATTCCGGGAAAAATCCGATTCGATACAAAGGGATGGTAAAAAGCCTTTATTCTTGACGGCTTACTTTACAACGCTGGATGATCCGCAGCGGCCAGGGCAGAAAAAGGAATTCTTCAGTCCCGATTTCGCTGCATATGCCGGTTCAATTGCATTGTATCATAGTCATTGCACTATATTGACAGATCATCATAGCGAAGTTTTATATGATAGATGTAATTTAGTCCGGGTTCCTGTATGCGGAAATCCATATTTTCAGCGATGGATGAGCTACTACGAATATCTGATCAGGCATAAAGACTCAATTTCATGGACATTCATGACGGATTGTACTGATGTTGAACTGCTGAAGATGCCAGAGCCGGAACGTGGTAAGATTTACGTAGGAGACGAACCAGATTTGATAGGCAAGTCAACATGGTTGCAATATCACCACAAGCACCCAAAGCTACAGACATTCTACAAAATTTACAGACTGAATCAAATGGTGAATGCCGGCATACTGGGCGGTTATGTGGAAGATGTGCTGCCATTCATCCGGTCGATAATTGATACATATATACAAATGCTACATGAGTCTGCAACGAATAAGGTATTTGGTCCTGGCATGACCGACATGGGGATATTCAATTATGTGGCTTATGCTCAGTTCGCAGATAAGATTAGCCATGGTAAGCATGTGAATACACGATTCAAGGCGAATGAGCGGAATGACATTTCCTGGTTTAAACACAAATGATATGTATGCAAAAGAGATATTAATAGAACAGACCGAAAAGGGGCTGTATTGGAGCAACCCGGTTTTGGTGACGCGCAATCACCGTAAGGATACAAAGGAACCTATTGGCAACGCGTGGATAATGGAGGTGGGGGGAAAGTATTATGCAGACATCAGCGAACTTACCATTGATCCTACTGGTATGTACCCATCAATAGGATGGATTAGTCATTCGGATAATACCAATACCCCATCCGGTAAAATATTCGAGCTGTCTATTTGTGATGAGAAAAATGTAGATGATTTAATCCTGCCTATTGGGATGGGGAATGGAGAGGTAAAGGCGAAATCCTATATATGAATTACGAGCAAATGAAGCTGCAACCGCTGCCAATGCCAAAAGGATTGTCTGAAGTAGATCAGGAAGTTTGGAGACAATTGCCTGATCTTTGGGGGGATTGCGCTTCAACCAGGAGCCGAAAAAAGTATCAACGTGCCCGCATGCGGGATCAAATTATATCAAATGCCCAATCCAACACTGACACAGGAGCGCAGCCTTTATAATCAGTTATCCAGGAAGCAGGCCAAACGAGAGGCCGCAGCAGAAACGCGTATCTTATATGCTATCCATCGGCAGATATCGCCTGTTCTGGATATTCTGCGTGAACGTGGGTATACGGCTGCCATAAACGCGGTTTCATCGATATCAAATTATCCAATTGAAGGCGTATTACGCGGCTTATATAGGGATTTCGGAACAGATTCAGCAAATGATACCTATGCATATATTCAGCGTTTTTGGGGTGATGAAATAAATGGACAAAAGGCGTTTGGATTCAATGCTATATGGTCCGCCATCATGAATGCTTTCTTTCAGATTTCAGGAGCCAGGAACGTGACGAGGATTACTGATTCTAACCGGGAACGGCTGCGCAGAGAACTTATCCAAGGGCAGAATGACGGGATAGATAACTACACGCTTGCCGAACGACTGCAAGGCCCTCAAATTTGGCGCGCTAGGGCAAAGCTGATAGCAAGGACTGAAACGGGGATAGCGTCCAGCTATGGGGCTGAGACGGGCGCAAAGCAGTCAGGCATTCTTATGAATAAGAAATGGTTGTCTGCCCGTGATAAGAGAACCAGGAGAATTCCGCCCGATCAGACCGATCATTATGTAATGAATAACATCCAGGTGACTATGAATGACTTCTTCATGGTACCAAGCGAATCAGGATTCAATATGATGTTGCGACCGCACGCAGAAGGGGCACCGGCGAATCAAGTGTGTAACTGTCGTTGCCGGGTAATCTATATCCCAGCAAGAGATGCCAGAGGACGAGTAATAAAAACTAATTCCCGATAAATCTTGCATGACAAACAGGGTGGTATTTCTATGCCGCCTTAAAATTTATTTGGCCGGTATCAAATTTGTCAGTATGTTTGCATTAACAAAATGGAAAGAGCGAGTATCTGATGAAGCGCGGACTTATTCCATCACCTACTAAAACAGTCAAATAATGACTAAAGCTGAGTTATTGGAGGCAATAAAGCACATGCCAGATGATGCGGAAATATATGTTGGTCTTGACTATGATGACATCTTAGACCCTCTGCAAATCGTGCATTGTTTCCAGGGAGAAAACGAAATACAATTATCAGCACGATAAACGCTACCGGAAGCGATACCGGCGAATAATGACGTACGAAGAAAGAGTAAATGCCGCTGCTAAAACATATGCAGATAGCTATAACTCATATGATGGCTATGAAGCTCCTAAAAACTATACCGAGTTTCAATATGAGGGGAGGAAGGTCGTAGCCATGCAGGCAGCGGCGATAAGGGAAGTGCTCAATTGGGGAGACAAACATAAAGTTGATGAATATTTAAGAATAAACGGGTACATCCCGGAAAAGGAGGAAGGGTAATGGCTTATGAAATAAGTTGTCATTTCCACCATGGCATGTCATCAAAAGAAATGTTCTGGTATAGAAAGCATAATCTGAATACAACAAACATCTTTTGGTATCCATGGGGATACGATGAACAAGGGCCGCGAAATGCATGCATTATTGTTCATTTAAATTAAATCATATGCCACAGAAAGGACAGACAACAAAGCATGAGTGGGAATGCCTTGGCAATGGTATATGTAAGTGCAAAAATTGTCCTACATGGGCCGAAGAAAAAAGGGATATGGTTATCTATAAGCAAGGGAGTAAACGCCCGGTTAAAAAAAGAACCACCATGCATCACCCGTAAAACACAAACAGATGGAGACAGTACAACAACATGAGTGGGTATATACCCACACTGATATTTTTTCTCAGAAAATACATAAATGTATTCATTGTCAGTGGGTAAAGGTAATAGATATAGATGGCGATATTACTTATGAATATCCTGGGCAGGTATATGCATTTTTTGACGAACCACCATGCATCACCAGAACAAAACAACAGAATAATATATAAGCATTTAATCAAAAGAACAATAAAAAATGAAACAGACGATTACAATTATTTTTACATTTTTAGCACTCAATGTTTTTTCACAGGATTTACGATTTGCAACAAGCCTTACTCCCGCTACCGATTTTAACAACGCATTAACGGCACTGAGCATTGATTTCGGGTTCTATGGACAATCACGAATACATTCAGTTCAGGCAATTGTAGACATTGAATCAATCACGAATCATGATTTGATTCAGTATGATAGATTAAATCTTGTCCCACGCCGGAGGAATGAAAAAGAGGTATTTATTCTTGGTTTGAAATATGCCTTTCGAGCATTCAAGGTGCATCATGTAGACTTCAGAGGAATTGCGGAACCATGGTATTCACCAACATTAAAACGCAGTTCTTTATATGCCGGATCAAGAATTGATTTCAATCATAAAGGCGATATGATAGGGATTGAATTTGTAACTGATCCATTTGTAAGCCGATATTTACTGAGATTCGTTTTCACTGCCTTTAAGAAGAAATAAACGTACCGCAAACGATATTGCGGATGCATATACATGAGTACAATAGCTATTGATTCAAAATTCTCGGTTCGCACAGGTAATTTAATCCCGCTTGAATTGGCGTTCAAGATGATCGAGGCGCATAAGTCGGCGACGGTAAATGATCCGGAAGCGGTGCATTCAATTTTCTTTGGTAAAGAAAAGCTTCAGTTATTGCTCGATCATCCGGATGCTGCTGGCTTACGCTTCCATTTCGCAAAATATGAAGATGGCTCTGCAAAGCTGGTGATTTTCCCGGCTGATGAATATGGCGAGAATTTAACCGTGCATACCTTATCAGGTGTCGAGTCTGCACTAGATTGCGGTGTTCCTTGCCCTCCTTATTGTCCATGATTAAAATATCCGCAGTGTTTATACTTAAGCACTGCGGATTAAATTGTATATTATGAAATTGATAGATAGAAAAGAGATATTAGAAACAATAATAGGTGACAAAAACAATTGTCTGAATATTATTGATCTGCAAGCCGATATGATATGTGGATGGATGGAGGATGCGGGCTTTTTTGAGGAAACTATTACTCACTATTTAACCGCTAACGGATTAAAATAAGATGATAAAAAAAAGAGGAAGAAAGCCGGAGATAAAGGCAGACGATTTAATCAAGGCAGGATATACTTACAAAATGGATATTCTGACAGACGAAGAGCGTGACGAATGGGTAAACGGTAAAAAGGGCATTGACAGCCGGGGCAGGCCGGCGAGGTATGAAAGTGAAGATTTTGATTATTTCTTTAAGATACTGGAAAATGGCGCAGAGATTAGAATTTATCACGCCATCAGGAAATTCTACTATAACAATGTACGCATCAAATATGCGGACAGCCTTCCACGATATGAAAAACATGCCTCTGAACAAACCCATTGGAATGATCTGCAATTAAAGGTAGAAGATACCGAACCGATTGACTTTGTGATGCCGGATACCATAAAGCCAGGACAACAAGTGATTGTGCTACAAGGCGGCCCATTGGACGGGAAGGAGCGCGTTTATTTGCCCATATTGAAATTCTACATGGAGCCTTATGACTTTAAGATCATTGAAGGTAGGCGCTCATCCATTTCTGCAAGATATATCCAGGATAAAGAAAACAAGCTAATTTATCATTTCGAAAAAATAATCTGATGAAAAAAATACCATCACTCTTCATAAGGGATTATGAAGGATATGGGACAAAAGTTCCTACTTATGGAGAAATAGAGCGTGTTATAAAAGGCTATAAAGGTAGATTCCTTGCCACCGAACAGGTAACGCCAGGATGCGAATGGGTTATAAATGGCGAAGGCATAGCAACCCGTAAATGGGATGGCACAGCGGTATTATTTATGGATGGCAAATGGTTCAAACGATACGATGCAAAACATGGCAAAACGCCTCCCGATGATTTCTTTGAAGCTCAACCTGAACCAGACCATATTACCGGCCATTGGCCAGGATGGGTGCCCGTTGCTTTCAATACTTCCGCCGATATGTATATTACTGAGGCTATTGAATATTTTAACTCAATAAATGGGGAACGTATTTATCCAGGAACAACATTTGAAGCAATTGGCCCTAAAATAAATGGGAATAAAGATGGATGGAAATATCATACATTAATGGAACACGGCAAATATACATGTAGTTGCCAATTTAGAGACTTTGAAGGAATCAAAAGAACGCTTGATCTCCCTTGGGAAGGAATTGTATTCCATCATGAAGATGGCAGAATGTGCAAGGTTAAGCGTTCAGATTTCGGATTACCATGGTAATTTTTGAATGTTCTCTATAAATGTAAAAGGGCCTGGATGAAAATCCGGCCCTTTTTTCGTAACCATTAATTGTATAAAAACTTATACCAAAAGTAAGAAATATAAACCAAAATTATATATTTGCTGTATATTACGTGTGTAACCATTAATTGCTGAGAACTGCAAATCCCGCAGATTCATGAGGCAATACGCAATAAAATTAAATAACTCACTGGATTTCAATGTCAAAGATGTTGATACTAATGGCCGCGTGGTATCTTTATACGCCGCAGCTTTTGATAACATCGATAGGGATGGAGACGTAATTGTAAAAGGAGCATTCAAAAAGACGATAAAAGAACAGGGGCCCCAGGGTATAGATGAGATTTGGCATTTACTATATCATAACCCAGATATGCCAGTTTCAAAGGCATTTGAACTGACAGAGGACAATTACGGATTGCTTGCTAAGGTACGAATGCCTAATACCGATAGGGGCAATGATACGCTACAAATGTACTTAGATGGCCATTACAAGCACCACTCCATAGGGTATCAAACAATCCGCAAACAAGATCGCCAACAATATAAAGAGCTACAAGAACTACGGCTATTTGAAAAATCGACTGTGCTATGGGCCGCTAATCCTGCGGCGACTGTAGTTGATATAAAGTCCCTCCTAAAGGACTACTCCAAAGACCAACTACAAAAGGAAATTGAACTGACCATTAAGTCTTTCCGGTCAGCTAAATACACAGATGAGACATTTTCTTTACTTGAAATAAAGATGAAGCAATTAATTCAGGCGGTTTCCGAAACGTCTGACACTCCCGCCGATCCTATAAAGGAAACACCGGAGCCGTCCGAAAAAGGAGTCAGTGCTGAATATGCAAGGATGAAAATCAAATTATTAACAACATTGTAATTATTTTATATGTCAGACGTTTTAACAAAACAGGACTTTGATATGGTGATTGACACCGTGGCAAAGCATAAAAAATCGCAGGATGAAGCCTTGGCGGCAGTAAAAGAACTTATCCGTACTGACTACGCTACTCCGGGTGCTCTGAAAGAGCTAGAGGACAAGTTTGAGGCGAAGTTTAAAACCATGAATGAGTACTCTGAGCAGCTTGAACGCCAGATTAAAGGCAAGGAGCTGAGCAAAGAAGAACAAAAAGGTTTTGCTACGCTATTGGCGGAGGGCCTGGAAAAGGATTGGTCTGAAATTACCCGTTTCAAATCTTCTTCAAAAGGTAAGGTATTCCAGCTTACCAATATGAAGGCTGCAGCGGATATGACAATTGCCAACTCTGTAACTGATCCAGGAGCATATTTTACAACCGTTCTCCCGGGCATCAGGACGCTGCCTAATCGCCGCGTACATATGCGTGACATCATCAACCTGGGAACCATGACTAATTCCAGCGTTGATTATGTGCGCGAAGAATCTGTAACAGGTGATTTGACTACTGTTGCAGAGGGTGCGGCTAAACCACAGATTCAGCCGCTTTTTTCTGAAAGACAAGCTACTGCACAGTATATTGCTGGCTGGCTTCGTATTTCCAGGAAAATGCTGGATGATATGCAGGCGCTTCGCAGCTATTTACAGATGCGTCTGATGGAAATGTATTTGAAGGTAGAAGACGCGCAAATTCTCTCCGGAGATGGTACTGGCTCAAATCTGGAAGGTATTCTGACAGTAGCCACTGCGCTGAATGATAATACTGGCCCGAACGTTGAGCGTATTGTTCACGCTATTTCTCAGCTTGAAAGTGCTGATTACTATGCAACCGGCGTAGTGCTGCATCCTGCTGCATATTATGAGATTGCGCTCAATAAGGCTGCCGGTAGTGGTGAATACGATTTGCCGCTGGCTCTTGTTGTTATCCAGAACGGTCAGTTATATGTCGCTGGTGTGCCAGTGTATAAAACTACTGCAATGCCACGAGCTACATTTGTTGTTGGTGACTGGGATTTGGGCGCACAGCTGTTTATTCGTGAACAGCCCGTGGTTGAGTTCTTTGACCAGGATGCTAATAATGTTACCACTAACAAAATTACCGTGCGTATTGAAGGCCGTGTAGCATTAGCGATATATCGTGAAGCCGCCTTTGTACAGGGTACTTTTGACAATATTCCAGTATCGTAATTTCTTCATATCACAGGAGTGACTATTCACTCCTGTGATCTTATACTATAATGAATGCTATCTCTTTTTCATCATGATAAGCCTATAACAAATAATCGGGTATTATATCCTATGAAGGAACTGATACCTGGTGACCCACTTATCACATTGGATCAGGCAAAGTCATGGCTGAAAATGGACGGCATTACCGCAGATAATGAGAATATACAAAGCATCATTGATGCAGGTATAGAATGGATAGAGCGCATTTGTGCTATTTCTATCCAGGCATATACCGTTACCG
>Ga0164307_10000103_pt1 | contig 36524 bp, 30 predicted proteins | sample Whisoiple_243_MG_FD_110214 | JGI IMG/M metagenome (GOLD analysis project Ga0164307, IMG submission 110214) | Soil microbial communities amended with fresh organic matter from upstate New York, USA - Whitman soil sample_243_MG | ecosystem: Environmental > Terrestrial > Soil > Unclassified >...
GAAGGCGAGCGATGTCAGCCAGCACGCTCGCCTCGGGGGCGAAATTCACGCGGACTTCGGCGCCCTCGGGCGGGTGCACGAACGCTGGAAGCTCAACCTTGCCGTCTTTGGCTACGCTGACCAAGTTTCACCCCCGGGTGCAAGAGCTATCCAGCTCCAACTTGGCGCAACGCACGGATCAGCTCCGTAAGTGCCGCGTCGGCGTCCTTGGACGCGAACTCCACGCGCGCTTGCCGGTCGCCGTCGCGCACGCAAAGTTCGTAGCCGATTTGATCCGGTGCATCCGCGTGGCCTAGAGACTGCGGAAGAGCGAATACTCGAGCGCGGTGAGCCAGAGCGATGAGCTCCGAGGCGCGAGCGGCGTCGACCGTGTCGGTGTCGACCACGAGGGGTGGCCTGGCGCGCCCGGCCACCCCGCCCAGCTTTGACAACTCGAATCGCACGCCGGAACCGTAGCGCGATCCGCGCGAAAGACCAGTACGTCTACAGGCCCACCTCGCTCCACGCGGCAGCGACGGCCTTGGACTCCGTAGCGCCGTATAGCGCCTCCGCAGCAGCCACTGTGGCCTTCTTGGCTGCGCGGAAGTCCGAGGTTCGTCCGAGGCGGTTGCACAGCGCGTCGTACCAAATGTGGATCGCCTTGTCCCAAGAGTGGGGCGAGCCCAGGTTGACACAAGCAAGGTAGTAGGCGCGGTTCGTGATCCCGGAGTTGACGTGCACGCCACCGTTGTCGCCTCGGCGCGTATCGGGAAGGTGCACGAAATCCTTCATGTGACCGGGTTGTGGGTCTTTGCCGAGACCGTTCGGCGACGGATCGTCGTAGGCGGTCCCGGGCGCTTTCATGGAACGGAGAGCGCTGTTCGGGAGCAACAGCAGTTCCTTTCCAATCAACCAATCGGCGGCAGCGATGGTTTGCTTCAACGACCACTGCTTGGCGGTGATTCCGAATACGTCCGACATCGATTCGTTCAAGGCGCCGGATTGCTTGTGGTACTCGAGCCCCGCCTCGAACTGCGTCACGCCGTGAGTGAGCTCGTGAGCGATGACATCTAGGCTCTTCGTGAAGCGATCGAAGATCACTTTGTCCCCGTCTCCGTAGAGCATCTGCTCGCCGTCCCACATGGCATTGTCGAGCGGCTCTCCTGGCTCATCCGTATAGTGCACGGTCGAGTCGAGCCGCATACCGCGGTCATCCACCGAGGTGCGCTTGAGCACTTTCTTGTAGAAGTCGTACGTGGCTCCGGAAAAATCGTACGCCTCGTTGACCGCGACGTCGGCTGAGGGCGCTGCCCCCTCGCTGCGTACCAACCGTCCAGGAAGATCCGGACTTTCATTGGAATCGTAGATGGTCCGGCGCAGCTCGCCCGTCGGACGGCCGAGCCGCGCTCCTTGGCTGATCAGCTGGCGCCTTTCGCGCATCACATGCGTCGCGATCAAGCTCGCGCGAGCCGCCTTGCTGACGCTTGGATTACCGTGCCGCTCCAGTCGCTCGAGGATGTGAATGGGAACGATGGAACAGCGGCAGACTGACTTGTTCTTCATGATGTCCGAGCCTTCCGTATTTGATCAATGGCGTGGTTTCAGTTGTGCATTCATTCCAGCCAAGCGTGCACCGATGACCTCTGCGATGTCTTCGCCGACGAACATGCACTCTGTGAGGTCGACGCCGGCCCGCTTGGCTGCGAATTCGTAGATCGCGGCGTGGGGCTTGGGCTTTGCCGCGTCCGCGCTGGCAATGACGATGTTGGCCTCGAAAAGATCCGCGATGCCGGCCTTCTCGAGCAGTGCGACGAGCCCGGCGCTCTTCATCGTCGCCGGGGTGTTCGAGATCACGCCGAAGCGCCGGCCCGGCGCGCGCAGTGATTCGAGCAACACCCGCGTGTCGAGAAATGGGTGCAGCTGCAACTGCGCATCGACCGTTCCGAGCGTCCCGCCAACATCGAAGAAGACACAGGTGATGCCCATCACGCCATGAAGCCGCAGACTCACCGAACTCACCACACACTGTCGATTGGCTTCCCGTAGTCAATTGTTCGAACCACGGGTGCGGGATCGCGAAGTCAAGCGTTCGACCGACGGCGTGCACTAGCGCACCCGAAATCGCGTGCAGTTCCTCCCACATCTTTAATCAACGATAAACGCGCACCATGTAACTCCCAGTCTCGAAGATACCGACCATCGCCTCGAGCCCTCGACGAGCCACATGCAAAAGCAGTGCCCCTCCGAACCGCTGATGCGCCCTGAAATCGGCTGCAATAGCCGACGCAGCGCGCCGTCGTTATGGCAAGGTCACGATGGCTTCGGCACCCGAACTCGACCGTGAGCAGGAACTGAATGCCACATTCAGGCAGCACTATCCGTTGCTCAACCGATTGTGTACACGTTGGACACGAGGCCACCGCGCGGACGCTCAAGACCTCTTGGCAGAAGCATATCTGAAGGCTCTCAGCGCAACGCGCCAAAGCAGCGTTCTGCCGGAGAGCCTGATTTCATGGCTGTCGACCATCATCGCGAACCTGGGGCGGGACTACCTGCGCGCGCGGAGTCGAGGTGCGCGGCTGCGCGAAGATGACGATGAATTTGTAGCGCTGTGCGATCCCAGGGGCGCCTCGGACACGACGCTCGTCATGCGTGAGGAATTGACGAGAACACTGCAAGAAGTGCGATGCCTGCACCCGATGCAGCGGCGCGCCTTGCTCGCGCGCAGCGTCGGTGACGAGTATGAGTCCATCGCCGCGCAACTCGGGACCTCACGCGCCAACGCGCGCAAGCTGGTACAAACGGCCCGAAAGGCACTCCGCACGCAATCGGATTGAAGTGACAATCGTGGCCTCTCGAGAGCGCTACATGACGGTGATAGCCAACTTGGGCACACCGATGCGAAGTTCGTGAGTCGTCCCGCGCCGCTCGATGATCTGAGCTGCCTCGAACACTCCCGCTTCACTGAACTGTTTCCGCGCCCGATAGATATCGACCGCGAGCTGGGTCGGCGTGGTCGCCAGCATCTTGAGCAGCTGGTCTTGATACACCCAACCTTGGCTCGCCGGCTCCAGGGCTCGCTCGCCCTGATCTTGGACACGTAAGCGAGCGAGCGTCAGCAGCACGTAACTGTGCGCTCGCGGTCGCAAGTCGATGCTTCGCTCACCGTGGACAATCTTGACCTCGACGTGCTCTTCATTGCGACTGACCAGGAACTGCAGCGCCATCTGCGCCGGGGTCAACTGCTGACTTCGCCCTGTGGTCGTGGCATACACCGGCGCGCCCGGTTCGAATCGGTACTGACGCGCGCCGACCGTCAACACCTCGGACGCTTGCGGCTCCCACACGCGCTCGCCGACCTCGGCGACCCAGGTTCCATTCGCTTGCTTGGAGATGAAGAGCTCGGGCTCACCCTGCTGCGGCACGGCCACCAAATCATCGAAGGCAAAGATTCGCTCGCTCGTTGCGAGATCCACGAGCGCGGTTGCAGGCGGATCCACGTCGACCAATCGCCAGAGCCCCTCAGCCTCGCCGAAACGGAGCTGACACCCCATACGCAACAGGACCCGGGCACCTGCGGCGATTCGGTGCCCATCCAGAAAAGTGCCATTGCGGCTACCCAGATCCTGCAATTCCCACGCCTGCCCCGTCCAGCGCACGCTCGCATGTCGCCAAGACACCGATTCGTCATCCAGCCTCAATGCCGAAGCGGGCTCTCGGCCGATGACTTGATCGGCTCCGAGGAGGCAACGTTTCTCGCCGCTTTCGAGGCATCCCATGCCGGCTGACAAATATCACAAAGCCGGGCGAGCGGGGGTTCGTTGGCCATGCGCTCCTCGAAGCACAGCGGCACAACTCGCCAACGCTTACGGCTAGGGATAGCTTGGAGAGTCGGCGGCCCTTCCCGACGATGGATCTTCGTCGGCTCCTTTGCCATGACCCGTTTTCCTCGGGCCGAACGTCTTTGGCTTCTTGAAAATTCGTAGCGTCAAGATTGCGAGTATGAAAAGGACGAATGCGCGAGCAAACGAAAGCGCCGAGCACACTACTTGCTTGACAAACATGACAACATTCTGGACCGAGTGCTGTGTACAAAATGTATCAAAAATCAGGTCTGGTCCGGTCGTGCCATCGGCAAGCTGCATATGAAGCCGAATAGCTCGACAAGCACTGAACATCGGGTCCCAATTGCCGATCGCGGTCTGATCGATATTTAGCTTTCCTTTGCGAAATACCACCAGGTACCGTTGGCATCCGCTAATGGTAAACGGTCTTCGCTGCGCCGGCGTTGGGCTACCGGCAAGATTCAGTGGTTGGTTGTCTTCCGCCTCGGGATCGCGCCCGGCGTCGACCATGAAATCTTGGCTGTCATATAGAATTACATCGACTGGGTCGGCAGCACTTGAGTTATTCTTCAGCGTCATCTTGGGTCGGGAATATCCGGTCATCTTCTTACCTCCATGTTTTCAAGCTCTAGCAATCTGAGTGCACCGCTGTAGCAACTAGAGTCCGCAGACTTGATCGAGATTGAGTGACCTCACCAGCTGCGGCGTCGACTGCTTGTCGGAAACCCCATTGTTCCCGAGTTGCCCGAAGTTGTTCCTACCCCAACACCAAGTACTCGCGTCCTCCGATACTGCGCAGGCGTGACGACCATCGCCGCCGTAAATCCCAGCAATGTTCGGCAATGGAATCTGCACTGGAGCAGCACCCGACGGTGTGTCGGGTTGAGCCAGTTGTCCCTCAGCGTTGCTTCCCCAACAGCGCGCTGTTCCGTCAGAGCTAAGTGCGCATCCGAAGAAGCGGCCAGCTGTGATTGAAACAATGTTCGAAGGAAGCGGGATGTGCGTCGGAGTGCCAAAGAATCCCTCCGCCTTGGCCAACTCCCCGAACAGATTGCTTCCCCAACAATACACGTCCGTCCCCGCTCGAGCACAGGTATGCGCGCTGCTCGCGGCAAGCTCGTCGACCGCGATTCCTTCCAAACCGGGCACTGGGCGCGCCACATCCCGAGTTCCCACCTGATCTGGATCTTCCCCAAGCTCTCCTAGTCCATTGTCACCCCAGCACTCGACCTTTCCAGCAGCAAGCACGCAGGTGTGCACTTCCCCGGCAACAACCTGTTTTGCGTTGCCGATAAACGTTCGGACACCGTTCACTTCGCGCAAAACCCTCACTGGTGCATTGGACGTGTCGCCCTCGAATCCGGTACCGAGCTGCCCCAACTCGTTGGAACCCCAACAAGCGAGTATTCCCTCGCCAAATATGGCGCAGACATGCTGCCTTCCAGATGCTAAGTCGCTTGGCTTTCCCCAGGCAGTCATGGAGTTGACCTTGAGTGGAATACTCGAAAAAGGCTTGGTGGAAGCGGCACCGAGTTGACCTTGGTCATTGTTGCCCCAACAGAGGGCACCCGAGTCCAACGTGATGACGCAGCTGTGGCGCTCACCCAAAGCGACGGCGGTGGCTTTAGCGAGGGACGGAACCAAGACCGGAGTTCCTGAGTCACTCGTCTTTTCGTTGCCAAGTTGGCCGTCTGAGTTCCGACCCCAGCAGGCTACCCTGCCGCCGACAGCGGCCACTTCTTGCGCCGTGGACATAAAGATAGCACACGTATGCTTGTCACCTGTGCTGAGCACCCGGATCTCCTCGCAGTTCTCTGCGCCGCACGAGAACGCACAAGTCCTCCCGCACGCGTGACAGTTGCAAAGCGTCGTGCCGATGGTCTCACAAGCGTCATGATAGTTTGCATTGCAATCCAAGAGCGGAGACGGGCAGGTCTTCACTTTCCAACCATCATGCCCGGTGCATTCGAATCCGGTCACGCCGTCGTAGGGCTGTCCGAAGATTAGGTCGCCTGGCTTCTCTGGCAGATCGATCCCATTGCCGCAGTCGTTGTCCAGGCCATCGCAAATCTCTTCCCTGCCTGGGTTGATTCGCGGATTGCTGTCATCGCAGTCGCCGTGCTGCACGGAGTATCCCGGCGGCGCAGAGTTGCACAGCGTAGAGAGCGGGTTATCGTCGCTGCCGTAATAGTCACCATCCTGATCGATGTAGTACGTGTGCGGGTCACCTTGCCCGCCGGACACCTCGTCGATCTCACCATTGCAATTGTCGTCGATGCCGTTGCAGGTCTCGGGCGCGTGCGGATTCACCGTGAAGTTGTGGTCGTCACAGTCGGACCCGCGATTCATGAGGGTCTGTGAGGAAAACGTCGAGGCGAGCGTGACGACGATGGGCTGGTAGCGCAACTTGTTCGCGCACGACGAATCGAAGAACCCGTCCTCGTCGCGGTCGGTGCTGTTTCCGTTTGCGTCAGCAAATCCGAAGGTGTCTTCATCGCAGTCTTCGTCGAGCTGCTCGACGTCGCACACCTCCACTTGCCCAGGATTGCGTCGGATATCCGTGTCGTCGCAATCCACTGGCTCACCGTTTGCGCAGCCGCTGACGTTGTACCCGTCGCCGTCGCGATCCCCAACCGAGCAGTCACACTCTCGCTTTGCCTCGTCGCACGGACTTGGTTCACAAGGCCCATGCTCGCTCCTCATGCAAACCTTGACGTCCGCGCCCTTGAAGCGGGGATTGCACACCTCTTCGCCATTGCAAAACAAGCCGTCGTTGCAGTCGCTGTCCCTCGAGCAGACCTTCGGCGGGCTGCCGCCACCTCCCGTGCCCCCGGGGTTCGTGTCGCCACCCGCGCCACTCGCGCCACCCGTGCCCGCTTCACCCGCGTGCTCTTCGCGCCCGCCTTCACCGTCGGTGAACCCTGCGCTTCCGCCTTCGCCGGTTGCGGGGTCCTCGCTGCCTGCCGCGCCCGCGGACTCTGCCGCGGAATCGGTGCCAGCTGCCGAGCCCTGCGGGCGAGGGCCTGAATCAGCGTCGGCGCAGCTCAGCGCGCACGAAAGCGCGCTCAACCAAACCAGCGCCGAAGCGAGGGGAGTGAATACGCCGAAGGCGCCTCTGAGAGCTGATTTCCAGTTCACGGAAGCTTTGTAACTCCTAGTCTTCGGATTGCCCATTTCAACCGCTATCACTCGCACCAACGGACCTGTGTTTCCGGCTTGCTACCGGCTAGTGATGGCTCGACCCACGCGTAACCGACCGCAGGATCTTCGTCGCTCGAATCGGCTCTGTTCGGAAACAGCAAGGGAACACCCGCGACTGGCAGTTGCGATTGACCCGCATCTTCCGGCTCCCCGTCGCGCACTCTGGCGACGTGAAACATCTGCCGGCCGCCGCCGACCGCCTCGATCCAAGACAGAAACCAGCCACCGCGCGGCTCCGTATTTGCAAAGCCCGCACGCTGGAACAAGAGCTGCGGAGCAAATGGCGACGCAGGAGTAATGCTCACACTGGTTGCTCGGGACTGCTCTTCTTCGACCGTCGAAAGCACTCTGAAGCGCAGACGGGATTCACTCTGAGTGCCATCGAACCAAGCAATCCCGACTTCATTTTTTGCGACGTTCCCGACCGATAGTGACACGTGCGTGGCGGTTCCGACGTCCAGGAACGTGCGTACCTCGAAGCCACTCACCCCCGCCGCCGGGACGCTGATCAATTGTATTCCGGGTTTGCCATCGGCGTTTCTCGTCGGAAACGCGACCCAATATTCCCCCGCTCCGGAAGGCGACTTCACGGCGAGCACAGCAGGTGCCGAAAGATCTGTCGAGTAGCCCAAAGGTGTCGGCGCGCCGCCATTGGCCCCGTCGAGCCAGGCATGGTCGTCGCCAGCTCGTTTCGCGAGCCCGAGCGCTTCAACTGGAATCCGATCATCGGGAACGTCACCCACACGCGCGGACGCGCCCAACCAGACGAGCAATGCGCCTGCCTCTGGACCAAGTGAAGCGACCGCCGGGCGCGTGGCACCAGCGGGTCCGGTACACCCTTCGACGAGGTCCACCCCGAAGCCAACGTCGGACCCGTCCTCCACGCGCACGCCCATGCTGGGGCCTAAATACACTTTGAACGGTGACTTCTTGATATCGCTCACGCCAACCCGTAGCTGCCCGACCGCGCACCCTCGGGTGTTGATGCTGGCAACAATCAGATTCTCACCGTCGTCCGCCAGTGCGACCTCGGCGAAGTTGCACTTCATTGGTCCAGTGGTGCGCTGTGGCTGCTGCTCGAGCACCTTCGGGCAATCACCTGGCGCGAGCAGAGAGTCGTATTCGAGCTCGTACGTCGACGAGTCGGCACCGAGCGTGAATCCCGCAGCGGAGCGATCACTCGTCACTACCGCAACGTACGTTTGCACGGGCTCGGACGTCGACGTCGACGCGGTCGCGTAGCCAACGATCGCTGGTTCGTCTGCAACGGAGGAACCGAGCATCTGCGCCGGTAGAGTCAGCCCTTCATCGATCAGGCCGTCGCAATCATCGTCCCTGCCGTTGCAGACCTCTTGCGGCTCATGCCACTCGCAGAGACCGGTTTGCACATTGCAGACCGCGGGGCCGCACGTTTTCGGCCACAGTTGCTGCTTGGCTTGCACGCAGTCGCCATCATTCACGCAAGGCTCGGCTCCGAAATCATCGAGGCCCATGAGGCTGCACGCGCAGAGTGGCCAAGTCGCGACGAACACGGCGCACAGTCGGCCGCGAAGCGTGCTCATTAGAACTCGCCTCGCAACGTGGCGCCGATGCCACCCGGAGCGGCGGGCGCAATGTTCAATGAGCGCCTCGCGCTCGGTTCGCGCTTGTGGCCACCGGCGTCTTCCGATCGCCGCCAATCAGTAACGAAGTACAGCACCGTCGCGGTGGCACCGAATACGACCGCAGTGCCAAACCCGATGTCGGCGGCCAAGGCGAGGTGACGGGTTCGCTCGGCGTCCGGTTGCGTGTCCTGGTAGAGCTCCGCGTTCTGACGTCCTTGCTCGCGCGCGCTCAACGCCATGAAGCCGGCAGTCGCGCCCGCGACCGTCGCTGCACCCGCGAGCCCCACCGCAGCCCAGAAGTAGCCGCGCGGCGGACCTTGATACAGAAGCTGCATTTCAAAACGATCGACGTGCAGTTGACCCGGATTGAGTTGAACCTCTCGCCGCGCGGATTCGTAGTGCTCCGCCCGCACTTCGACGATGTGACGACCAGCGGGGACGCGCCATCTTCCGGGCGCGACGCCCAGTTGACGATCATCCAGCCAAACTGAGCCAGGAACCGAGGTCTCAATCACCAGGGTCGCCAGCAGCGAGCGCAGTGTTCCGAGAACGGCTTCGACCTCCCTGCGATCCTCCTCCGCAGCGGGCGCGCGACGGAGGTACTCTTCATACAGCTCGACGGCTAGGTCGTAGCGGAAGAGGCGTTCGTTGCAGGCGGCCAGATTGTGCAAGACCCAATATTGGCGAGGGTGCCCGGCCAAGATCTCGTAGGCGCGCGAATACTCGGCCAGTGCGGCGACGTAGTGCCCCGCCAAAAACAGCGGCTCGGCTACGGCAACGACGGCTCTCGCGCGAGCCAGCGCCTCATCGGGGACTGCGGAGGGCTCTTGAGATACTGGCGCCGAGACGTTTGGGTCCGATCGATTCGATTCCGCACCTTCGGCGGCGACGAGACGCGTTGCCCCAAACAGGGAGGCGGCCGCCAACGTCGCAACGAGCACGCGCCGCGAACGTGATCTCGACCCAGGCGCAATTCTAGAGGCCACCTTTCAATCTCCCAGTGAGATGGATCAGTGGCTGCGGCGATGGGCGCGTGGTCGGCGACGCGCTGGTGCTCGCGGACGGAGCCGGTCCGCCAGCGTGTTCGGAACTTTGATCGCCCGCCAGGCTCGGCATAGACGAGGCTGTTGGGGAAGGCGGAGCGGGCGCAGCATCCCCCGTTCGACCAGACTGCGGTAGCGAAACCACCGTGCGCCGGCTGCCGGGTAGTATCTTAGCGGCGGCGACTTCTACCGGAATGCGGATGGGCTCTGCCGGTTCGAGCGTCGGCGGGGGAAGCGGACGCGCGCTCGCCACGACCTCGAAGTCGCTTTGCAGCGCAGTCAGAGCACTCTGCGGGGCCGCAGACGGTTGCGCCCCTGAGGAACTGACGAGGCGCGCCCCAGAGGCAACCAAAACGGCGAGGGTACCAAGACCGATGCCAAGCGCTCCGAGCGCGCCAACACTTGCACGCGAGCGCCGAGGAGGCTGAGTTCGAATCAGCGACGCGGAACTGTTCCCTCCAACATTGCCCCAGGCATACTCGGTCGAGCGCGAAGCATCCGTGGCTCCGGGGAGTGTCGCCGCAATTTCGTCGGGCGTCGTCTGGAGAGCGCACAACGCGGCTTTGAAAGCCGCGCAGGAATCGAAGCGCGCGTTTCGATCCTTGCTCAATGCTCGCTGCGCGATCGCGTCGAGCTCGAACGACAAGTAGCTATCGGTGCTTGCCAGGCTGGGCGCCGGCTCGTGACAGATCCGCAGCAGGAGCGCAGGCAAGTTCGGTGCATCGAACGGAGCACGCCCCGTCAGCACGTAGTGAAGGATGGCACCGAGCGCATAAACATCGACGCGATGGTCGCAATCAGATCGGCCTTCCACCTGCTCGGGCGCCATGAACAGCGGCGTTCCGAGCGTATCGCCCGTGGCCGTCAACCGGCCGCCCTGCGGGTCATTCACCTTGCAGACACCGAAGTCGAGCACCTTCACGAAGTCCGGCGCTCCGTCGCGCGTCGTGAGAAAGATATTCTCGGGCTTGAGATCCCGATGCACGATTCCAGCGGCATGGATCGCCGAAAGGGCATCACACAGTTGCGTCATGACGCGGATCGTGCGCCCGACGGAAAAGCGTTGCTCGAGCGCCACTGCGAAACCGAGGTCGACGCCATCCAGGCGCTCCATGACTATGTACAGCGAGCCATCCTCGAGTCGTCCCATGTCGAGCACGTCGACCACGTGCGAATTTCCGACCGCCGCAGCAGCTTTTGCCTCGCGACGAAAACGCTCTTCCCCGGCGCTCGATACCGCCTGCGCAGCCATGATCTTCAGCGCAACCCTGCGACCGATGAGCAGGTGCTGCGCTTCATACACCACGCCCATGGCTCCTTTGCCGATGGCGTGCATGATCTGATAGCGCTCCTGAACGATCTGCCCGACGAGCGGATCTCCGGGAGCGCTGTACCCTTCAGCGCGGAACATTGCTCGCGCATCGTAACTCATGACGAACGGAAATGCTTGCGCGATACCATATCAAATACGGAGAAGGGGTCTCGAGTCTGTGTGTTTCCGTATGATGACGAAACAAATGACTACGAACGGCTCCGCTGCAGGATCGCTCGACTCAGGTGGCTTGCGAAGCCGAGACCACGTGGTCCAGCAGACTGCCCCGTCCGGAAACGCCCAATCGTCGGAATGCGGCCGCCAACTGGTTCGCGACCGTACGGGTCGACGTCCCTCGATTGACAGCAATTTGCAGGTAGTTTCGTCCTTCGAGCAGGCCTCGCACGACAGCGAATTCCGCGGGCGGCAGGATGGGTGCCAGGCGGCCATCTGGACGCGCGACACTGACGACTCGGAACATCCGCTCGGAATCGACAAAATGGGCCACTGTCGCGCTGCGGGTCAGCTGACCGTCCACTGCGGCGCGAGCCAACATTGCCAATAATGGGTTTGCCCTATTGGGCGTGCATTCCAATCCAAACTGCTGCAACGCCGCTTTTGCCTCTTGGCAGATGGTCGATTGTGACAAGCCGAAGTCGAGAGCCGAGGCCTTGATCGATTGACCGCAAAGTAACCGCTCGAGGATTGCGCGACGGCGTTCGCTGAGCCCGTGACACGGGCTAGCGGATGGCTGGCAGAGCAGCAAATAGCAGCGTTCCTCGTCGATGAAGCTATCGACGACGCGCGTTTGGCCGGTCGTCAATTCGCCCCACAATCGGGCCAAAGGAATTTCACTATCGGCGATCCGCTCGGCGAGGACAGCCACTTCCCTCCACTCACGCGCTAAAACCTTCGCGACCATCGGATCGTTCCTCCTCGCGTGCGAGCCGATCCCGCACGTCATGCTGACTAGGACGAACGACGACCGGCCCTTGTGACGCCGGTGAAATGACCGGAAATCCGTGCGCGTGGCCGGGGCGAACCGAACGCTTCAGCGCCTGCTACGTGACTGCACGCGAGGGGGACGACCTCGCGCTGCACCTTCCCCCGGTCGCTGTAGAGCGCCCTACCAATAACTCCCCTATTTACCAGCGCTTATGCTCAAGCGACGGAGGCACGCCGTGGCTTCTTAAGCCGAAGCGCGCCATCCCTGCGCGGGTTTACGAACGTTGCTGGCGCGCGGGCGGACGATTGGCATTCTGCCTCACTTGTGGGCTGTAAATAACTGGTTAGTGTGATGACTCGAAGTTCCGAGTTGAGCGCGCCTGCTTTTCAGGCGCGACGCCTACGGAATTTACCAAGAGGTCCTCGATGCTTCCTTCCATGCCACTCGTCCGCCGTGTGCTGCTCACCGCCCTGCCTTCTCTTGCTCTGCTAACCATCGCCTGTTCGGACAACGATACGCTCGACCAAGGAACGGGTGGCGCGGGTGGGGCAGCGGGCTCCGCGGGTCGATCCGGCGCGAGCGGCAATGCGGGCTCCGCGGGGAAATCCGACATCGCAGGTTCGTCGGGGAACGCAGGTTCGTCGGGGAACGCAGGTTCGTTAGGGAACGCAGGTTCGTCTGGGGACGCGGGTTCGTCAGGGGACGCGGGTTCGTCTGGGTCCAACACCGAAGCGGGCGCAGCGGGTAGCCTCGAAACTGGCGATCGGATCGCGCCAGTCGTGCTCGCGGTGTCGCCGCTCGATGGCAAGACCCAGGTTGGGGTTGGCAGCACCATCCGTGTCACCTTCAGCGAAGGGATGGATGCGAGCACCCTCACGACGCAAAGCTTCCGAGTGACGCTGGGCAGCGCGACAGTGCCCGGTCACATCAGCTACTTCCAGCAAACCGCGACCTTCACCCCCGACGCCCCGCTTGCATTGAATAGCGTGTACCACGCAGCGGTGAGTATCGCGGCCACAGATTTGGCCGGCAATACACTCGTCAAGGAACACGCTTGGACCTTCACGACCATTGCTCTGCCCGCGCTCGGGCCAACCCCAGTCCAGCTCGGCATGGCAGGAAACTATGCGATTCTGGCCAAGGCTGCGATCTCGAACGTACCGACGTCGGCAATCACCGGTAACCTCGGCTTGAGCCCTGCGGCGGCTAGCTACGTCACGGGGTTCTCACAGACCAAAGCGGGCAATCATTGGACTTCGCCTCAAGTCATCGGTGGTATTTTCGCCGCCGACAACGACCCGCCCACCGCGAGCGATTTGACGACGGCCGTGGCCAACATGCTGACGGCCTACACGGACGCAGCGGGCCGCTCCTCACCGGACTTCGTGAACTTGGGCGCTGGCGCGATTGATGGCCTGACCCTGGTACCTGGCTTGTACAATTGGCAAAGCACGCTGACCATTCCCTCCGACGTCACGCTCGCCGGCGCCGCCAACGACGTCTGGATTTTTCAGATCTCCGGTGATCTCAAGTTGGCAGCCGCCAAGGCAATGACCTTGAGCGGTGGGGCTCGAGCCGAGAATGTCTTTTGGCAGGTTGCGGGCGCGGTCGACTTTGGGACCACTTCGCACTCGGAGGGCATCGTGCTGTGCAAGACCGCCATCACGCTCGGTACGGGCGCGTCGATCAATGGCCGCTTGCTCGCGCAGACCGCCGTCAATATCGCTAGCAGCACCGTTACCGAGCCCGCGCGTTGAGTCAGCGGAGAGCGACGGAAACAGCAACTGCGCGAAGGGTCTGTCGCAACCGCGACTGAGGATTGGCTTACTTGGAGGCTACGAGATGTCGAAACATGTATCGGGTTTACTAATTTTGGGTTTGGGCACAACGCTTGCCAACACTGCCGTGGCGCAGGCAACGGCCCAAGCGGATGCGTCGAGCAACGTTGCGGCCTCGACGAGCAACGGTGTTTCGGCCGAAGCCGCGACGACCACCACGACCACGACCGAGAAAGCCAGCGAGGAAACGGCCTACCGACCCTACGAGCGCGGCTTTCCCCCCGAAAACAACTTGCTCGAGCTCGGCATCTTCGGTGGTGCCATCTTTCCCAGCAGCGATCACAACCTACGTTACGAGGCCTTTCCGCAGCGACAATACGCTATCGGTGGGGAGTTCGGTGCGCGCCTCGGTTACTACCCGCTCTCCTTCTTGGGTGTCGAAGCAGAGGCAATGACCGCTGCCAGCAAGATCAAGAACACCGAGACCAGCGCCGCCATTTATGCTGGACGTATCCACGCCGTGCTCCAAGCGCCGCTCCCGTACGTGACGCCGTTCCTTTTGGTCGGCGTCGGCCGCTTGGGTGCGATCAGTCGCACCATGGCCAATGACAGCGATCCCGCTTGGCATTTCGGCGTGGGCGCTAAAGTGCCTTTCACTCATGCATTCGGCACGCGCCTCGACTTTCGAGATACGCTGACGGAAAAGACGCAGCAAGACGGCCAAGCGCACACCTTTGAATTGCTGCTGAGCTTGACAGCCACGATCGAACGCACGCGCCGCGCGCCGCCACCACCAGCTGCGGATTCGGACCACGATGGCTTCTCGGATCCCGACGATCGCTGCCCAGCGGATCCCGGGGTGGCGCCGAATGGGTGCCCTTCTGACACCGACTCGGACGGCGTGTTGGATCGCGACGACTTCTGTCCTCGCGAGTCCGGTCCTGCACCGAAGGGCTGCCCGATCATCGATCTCGACCCTGACAAAGACGGCGTGCCGCTGCCCTGCGACCAATGCCCGACGGAACTCGGCATCAAGCCGCTCGGCTGCCCGATTCGAGACACGGATGGCGACGGGATCTTCGACGACAAGGACAAGTGCCCCAATGAGCCGGAGACCAGAAACGGCTTCGAAGATCAAGACGGCTGCCCCGATACCGTACCGGAAGCGGTCAAGAAGTTTACGGGCGTCGTGCAAGGCATCTTCTTTGACCAAAACAAGGCCACGATTCGAGCCCAATCTTCCCCGGTCTTGGGCAAAGCAGCCAAAGTCTTCGCTCAGTTTCCGAGCGTCAATGTCGAGATCTCCGGCCACACTTCGAGCGAGGGTGACGAAGCCTTCAATCAGCAGCTCTCACTCGATCGCGCTCAAGCGGTGAAGGACTGGCTGATCAAGGCCGGCACGCCCGCTGACCGAATCACCATTCGCGGCGCTGGCCCGAGCGAGCCCATCGCCGACAACAAGACCAACGCAGGACGCGAGAAGAACCGCCGCATCGAGTTCAAGCTCTTGATGCAGTAGCATCGACCGAACCCGCAAGGAATGGTCCGGCAGGTCTCGATGACGCCTGCCGGCGCTTCCTCGATTTTACTACTCTCTCCACAACTTCGATTCGCTGCAACGTTGCCAGCCTCGGTCTTGCGAAATAGGTTCTCGGCCCGGCTTACCGACGACCGTTTCTCGTCGAACGAAAGCCGCTCAACGAACCCAGACGGAGTCGAGTTGAATCGCTTGGCGTTCTTCATCTGCAATGGGGCGTAGATGATCGATTTCGGGTAAGCGGGCGCGGAAAGCCGCATGGCGGCGCGTAGCTCTCGTGGCGAATCCTCGAGCCCTCTCCCGTCAACTGCGATTCACTGCAACGTTGCCAGCCTCGGTTTTTCAAAACAGGTCTCGGCCAGGCCTACCGACGTGCGTTCTCGTCGAGCGAAAGATACTGTGCAAACAAAGTACTATTTTTCGCGCGATGGCCGTGCTCCGCGACGAATCGCCGGAACGCTTATTTCGCGGGCGAAATGCGATAAATGCTCAGAAGCGAGGCTGCTCGGCCGCGCGAACGATCGATTTGGCCATTCGCGGGCCGCAATCGCGGGGTGACGTTCAGCGAACCCAGGCGGAGTCGAGTTGAATCGCCTGGCCGTTCTTCATCTGCAATCGGGCGTAGATACTGGTTGCGTTGCGCGGCGCGAACTTGACCGCAATCACGCTCCATTGATCCCAGCTCGTGCTCACGGGGGTTGAGGCGAACTTGACCTTGCTGAACGCGCGCATCGTCTGGCCAGTGATGCCGTCCTGAATTCCCACTTTGACGACGGCGTGCGGGCCATCGGCTTCGGGACGCGAGTAGCGAATGTAGAGCGTCGCGCTGCCCTTGCCCTCGACGTTCAGCCGCGCCGAGCGGGCGACGGGATTCTCCACGTCGACGCGTGTCAGATGGCCCGCGAAGAAGCTACTCCCGTCGGCGATAGCGTCCGCCGCGTCATGGAACGGTACGGCGCCTTCGGGCGCGATCGCGCGATAGAGCAGGTTGATGGTCGACGCGACCGGCACACAAGAGAGAGACAGGCCAAGCGAGGAGTGCTCGCGCAGAAGCAAGGGCGCACTCACGCTCCCCGGCCGAGCCGGCGCGCCAAAGCTGAGGCTCCGAGGCTCACCGACACCGTCTGCGCAGCGATAGCTCGCCTCGCCTTGGAGGAGCAGTGGATAATCCTGCTCATTGGCCAACAGGACGGATTGGGAAGCATCCGGCCAGGCCAAACCCGTGCGGTGAAACTGCGGCAAGGCTTTCACGAAAGCACCCGAGCTCCAGCTGGTATTGGCGTGAGTCCACAGCACCCCGTCGCGATTCAGATCGGACGTGTTCCACGTCAGGTCCGCCGCGCTCTTGGAAACTGCATCCTCACCCTCGCCCGGCGCGAGCTCTGCCATGCTGCAGGCGCTCAGCATCGACAACGACAGACACGCGATCCGAAGTAGTCGCATGATGGGATCATTGTCACGGATTGTCCGCCGCGTCGAGTCGCGAGCGCTCGTCGCGTGAGCGGCGTCTCGAATGTCGGCGGAATCCTGCGACCGCGGCTCGCGTGCATGCGGGGTCGAACCATGCTGGGCAACTCTGCCTGTTGCCAATCGCGCTGAGCGCGAGCAGGAGATCGCCGCAGCGATTCACGAAGCCAGATATCGACATGAGCGACTTGCTCTGGGAGTCCTTGCGCTGCAGTAAGCAAGTGCATCGAGCCTGGTGCGACAGGAGAAATGCCTCGCGCCAGCCAAAGCCTCGGCCTTGGTTGGCCTCGATTCGTCCACCTTGACTTTCGCCGCGGCATTCTCGGCCCACGGACCAATGGCAATCTGGCGGAGGCCGGCGACAACGATGTTGGCCTGCCCGCAGTTCCACGTCCGGAGATCGACCTCATCATTCCCCTCGCGAAACGCGTGACACGGCGCGGCGTGAGCGCTCGACGTCCTTGAAATTTCAAGGGCGACAGCGCGGTTGATGGATCAGTCCTTGTCTGCGGACGGCGAACGTGTGCAGGAGGGGGGCGCGATGACTATCGATAAAGGTAACCGCGTAGAGCGGGCTTCTCGTGGCATGTTTGTTTGCGCGTTCGCGCTCGCCTGCGGCGCGTGCGGAAGCGATCGGCATTCCCCCCATGATGACTCAAGTGCCGGCAATGCCAGCGCTGGCGACAGCGCGAGTTTAGGGGGCGACGGGAGTCTGGGTGGCAACACCAATTCAGGTGGTCGCGCGGCTTCGGGCGGCGATGTGAGTGACGGCGGCGACGGCGGCGAGAACGGCGACATGAGCCACGCCGGTGAGGGCGGCGATGTGAGTGGCGGCGGTGCCTCGGAGGGTGGAAGCAGCGGCCACGCGGGCACCGGTCCCATTGGCGAAACGGCCGGGGGAGCGGGAATTCAGTCGGGTGGCGCGGGTTCGGGCGGAATGAGTTCAGGTGGAGCGAACTCAGCTGGCAGCAACGCGGGCGGGATGGATGCCGTCGGCGGAACCGGCGGTGCCAGTTTCGGCGGAGAAAATACCGCGGGCGGAGCAAACACAGCGGGAACGAGCTCGGGGGGAGTGGACTCCGCGGGCGGAAGTAACTCCGCTGGAAACAACACAGGCGGGATGGACGCCCTCGGCGGGACGAGTCCCGGCGGAACCAACTCGGGCGGAATGGATGCTTCGGGTGGAACCAATTCAGCTGGAACCAACTCAGCTGGCTCCAACTCAGGCGGCGCACCGGCAAGCTGCGGGGATGCGCTGCTCGCAGCGAGCGAAGAGTGTGACGACGGGAATGCTCTAAACCTCGACGGCTGCAGCGCTAGTTGCAGGTACGAGGTCGTCGACCGAATGACGTCCATATCCCTGCAACGGGTGAGCGCGCCCGCCTCCTGCGCGCCGACCACGAACGCGCTGGGCAAAGCGTTTGGCTCGATCGCCGCGGCGCTGATCAACGATCAGCTGAAGCAATCAATCAGTGCCGGAAGCCTGAACAACTTGATGCACTTCGGTGACCTCGAGGATCCCACTGGTGCGAGCGACGATTCCTCCCTGACGGTCGGGGTGCTGCCTGCCTTCCCTGACGCGGCCAACGGAACCTGGCCGGGGGGAACCCCGCTCGATTTTTGGTTTCGCGTGCCGTCGGCGAGCGTGAACGCGCAAGGAGTGCCGCTCAGCTCTCTGCCAGGCAGCCTCACGGCTCGCGCGCTCAGCGTGGGCCCCGGTTTGCTGCAGCTGCCGCTGACCTTGGGCGGGGCGCCCAGCACATTCTCGGTAACCAACGCCCGGCTCCTTGCCACGCTCGACGCAACGCCGGAGCCGAATGTCCCCGCTCCGCCTCCGACGAACTTGGCGCCTGGCTTGACGGTGTTTCGAACCATCACGGGTTCCGGCTCCGGCCAGGGAATTTGTGGCAACGTCACGGTCGAGTCCCTGGCGCACATCCCCGTGCCCGCTTCTCTGGCAAGCGGCGCTCAGACTCCATGCATGGCGTGTGCGGGGTCTCACGCTTATACGGCATGCACTGGAACCACCGTGGAGCCCGGGTGCAACTCGATGTTGGACGTCCTAGTTGGCGGTTGCAAAACGGCATCCTGTTTCCTCACCGTTGTCACAGCCACCCAACCCGACGTACCAGCGCCGGGAAGTGCTTCGGTGAGTCCGCTGTCGCTCGGCTCCGGAAACGCCGTTCCGAGCGATCAAATCGTCGGCAACAACGCAGCCTATTCCAGCTACTTCAAGTTCGACGCCAACCGCGCACACATCACTGGGGTGCAATAGTTCGTGACTGCGAACTGACGGCCCCCGTGCCCGACGCCTGCGAGCGCGCCTCGAACAGCGGCAAGCAGAGGCTGAATGTGGTACCGCGGTGCGGATCCGATGAAACGGTGATCTGGCCGCGGTGCTCTTCGACAACGGTCTTGACGACGTTCAACCCGAGACCACTCCCCTGCACGCCTTTGGTCGTGAAAAATGGCGTAAATAGGCGCTCGCGTAGCGACTGGGGGATGCCGACGCCGGAGTCGTGAACACTCAGCGTCGCCTGGCCGCTCTCCACCGCTAGTGCGACCTGAATGGCTCCGCCGTTCGGCATCGCATCACGCGCGTTGATGGCCAGATTGAGCAATGCCTGCTGGATACGTGAAGGCCGGCCTTCGATCTGAACTTGTTCGAGTCGCGGCAATTTCACCTCCAAGCGGTGGCGACGCCCCAACGCGTAGCCGAGCGGCCGCTCGAACTCGCGCAGCAGTGTCACCAGATCCACTTTGGCGCTGCTCGTCGTGGGCTCTTGACCGAAACGCAGCAGGCCGCGCGTGAGTTCGCCCGCGGCACCAAGCGCGCTCTGGACGTTCTTGAATGCGTCCTCGTAGCGAGCGTCCCCTTCGAGCTCGACCGTGGCGGAGTAGATAACCTGCAAGAAATTGTTGAAGTCGTGCGCGGCCCCGGCCGCCATTTGCCCCACGTGTGCCATTCGCTGAATACGCGCCAAGCCATCGGCGGCGGCGAGCCGCTCGGCCTCGGCCTCGTGCTCGAACGTGACCTCTTCGAACAGCAGGAGCGCGCCCGGTGCCGGCCGGTCGGGATGGACCCAAGGGCGAATCGACCAGCGAAAGTAGCGCTTCCTGCCGGCATCGTCCTCGGCACTCTCCTCGACGGGTGCGAGCTCCCGTTCGCTCCCGTCGCGTAGCGTTTCTTCGACAGCGTGGGCAAGACGCGGCAGCGGTGCGGGGAGCAGCGTTTTCAGCGCAACTCCACTGCGCGAACCGGGCAGCGCCTCGGCCCACGCTCGACTGAAGCCCAACACGTTTTGCCCGGCGTCGATCCAGGCGACCGCAGCAGGCACCGCCTCCAAGAAAAAACGCACTTGTTCGTCGCTCGCCTGCAAGCGCGCCGAAAGGTAGACGCGCCCGCTCTCCAGCAGGAATAGCCCCCACACCAGGGGAACCAAGGCGGAGAATTGATCGGCGATCGTATCAGCCCACTCCAGCCCGAACGCCTCGAGGACGTTCGCTAGGTGCCCGAATGCGAGCAGCCCCACCAAGCCCAGCAGCGCACGCCTCACCAATGAGGAGGATGCCCCCGGCGAAGCAGAAGGAGCGCGCGCGACGAGCGCGATCGTTCCGAGGCTTGCCAAGAGCCCGAGTACCTCGAGCGCCGCAATGATCACGCGCGCACCCTTCGCGCGCGCAGCGCCCAGAGTGCCAACATGAGCGACTGCGCGAGATAGCTCAGGTGTTCGATCGTATTGAAGACATCGTACAGCGCGAAGTGTTCGACGACCGTGGAAGTGCTGCCGATGATCAAAAAGACGATGCCAGCGAGCAACAAGCGCCACTCGGGGATACGGCGCAAGTCGCGGTGATAGTAGGCACTGAGCGCAGCCAGCAGCAGCGCAGCGAACAAGACAGCGAGCTCTCGCTTATCGAAAGGAGGGTGCCCCATTGGACCTGACGGTCTACGATCCAATACCCTGTCTCGGATCAAAAGCTACTTGCGCGAGATAGGTGCCTGCTGAACGCCCGTATCCTAGGCGAAGTGCATCGCTGCCTTACCCAAGCAGCGAGCGTACTTAGACACGCCTAAGTACGCAGCGCGTATACCTTTTCCTTCCGGGAGAGCGGACAACAAGCGACCTAGCAACCGAGCAGCCGCGATCCGGGAAGCGCACTACTCGATGATGAACACGCCTTTCAGATCCTCGGTCGCCGAGATGTACGTGCGCGTACCGGTAGCGCCCTTGCCCATGCGGTAAGAAACGGCGCGAAACTGGTAGTAACCCGCGCTCAACGCCGGGCCACTATACGACGCGGAAACGTCGCTCGCGCCGGTGACACGCGGCACATCGCTGTGCTGCACCACTTTGCCAAAATTATCGTACACGGTGAGCTCGTAGCCATCCTCCGAAGAGTCATCGGCCCAGCTGAACTGCGGCGTCCCCGCAACGACTTCAGGACCGTTCGCCCCGGGCGAGCGCACGGCCAAGGCTCCCGTAATTTTGAAGCCCGCCACGCTAACAGTCTCACTCCCCACCGAGAGCCGTTGAATCGCGGTGCCGCCAATCGATGTGTCGGGATCGCGCACTAGCCCGTCGTTTTCGAACGCAGCGAGGACCACGTATTCGCCGGCGGGCACGTGCTCGAAGCGATATCCACCGCTCACCGGGAATTGTCTGAGACCGACGGGAGTCTCGCCGCGCGCGAGTGCGGCATTGAACGTGGATGCCACCACCAGCACGACGCTGGTCTGTTGGGTTCCGGCATTGACGAAGCTGACGTCCCCTGAAACGCTCGCCATGCTACCGCTGGACTCAGATAAGACGACGTTGGATAGCGTCGCGCCGTCCGCCAGTTCAACCGCGGCGGAGCTGAGGTCGAGCCCAGCCTTGTAGCCACGCACTTCGGTAGTTCCCACCGGCACGTTGAAGATGGTGAAGCTCCCGTCGCTCGACGCAACGCCGCTCGCGGAGCCCGCAACGGCCAAGGTGCCTCCGGGATTCGCGGCGTCGATACTCCCGCGAATCGTGGCAAGCCCGGTCGTTTCCGGCAGACGGTCGAGAGCGACATCGGTCGAGTCATTTTCGATCACCCATTTGCCGGCCATTTGCGTCGGAGCATCGCCCGCCAGCGGCAGCGCGACCCGCAGACCGCCCGGAAACGTCGCGTGACCCGCAGCGTCAGCGCGCAGCGTCGCTTCAGGCGCGAGTGGGTGGCCACTCGCGTCGCGGGGCGCAGGGATCGCAAGCTCGTAACTGCCGTCCGCAGCGGTGGTCGCCGTGCCGCGCGAGATCAACGCGCCGTTGATGTCACGAGCCACCACGATTGCGTTGGCAATGCCCGTGTCCGGGGCAGCCGACTCCAGCACACGTCCGCGCACCAGGAGAGGAGCGAAACACGCCGGGGTCGCGCCCTGCACTGTCTCACATACGGTCCCGCTGTCGCAACCAGTCTGCTCTTCGACGGAACACGAGTGCTTTTCACTGCTGTCGCTATCGGCGCCACAAGCCGCAAGGAACGAAGACAATCCGAGGACGAGCGCAGCTTTGCAAGAAATTCCCATACTCGATGAGTGGCTCGACCGAATCGCTTTTCTGACTTCCCCAACCGCGAATCGACTCATTCGAGCTCCCCTGAAAGCTCGGGGTGGTGGCTACGCGCACGTTTACTTGCATCGCGCAACAGGGCGCTGGTTTGATTCGCCGAGCGCGCAAACGACTCGCCGCGGTTCCCGAGCTGAGGGGCCTCGAATGGGCCCTCACCGTCGTCCGGACGAGCGGCGTGTCACGACGCTGCCTCGATCGCTCGGCATAACTCGATTCACCCTTCGGAATGGGCAGACGTTTGGGGGGCGGAATCGGTATGATGCGGCGCGCATGGGTCGCGCGAATGGAATCCGGGCTGCCACAGCCATCGATGTCGTCGAAGCAGCGTATCGGCTCGAGGGCTCGGAAAGCACTTGGCTCGCGGCCCTCCTGGAACTCGCCTCGAAAGACCTCGACACCGGCAGCGGTGTCTACGCGTTCACCGGCAACGAGTCGGCTCCGAATTTTGCGAGCAGCCCGGTGTTCGTCGAGCACGCACTCGAGCCGGAGTTTCTTTCGCGCATCGCCACACTCAATGCCGAAGCGCCGAACGCCATCTTCGAGCTATTGAAGAAACGACTCGTGACGTGCGGAGGCTTGGAACAGGTCTTGGGTGCTGCGTCTCCCATCGTGACGCATTTCCGGGAACTCATGGCGAGCGCAGGCATCGCCGACGGCTTCTGCATGTTCGCGCAGGATGCTCGAGGCGGTAGCGTTACGCTCTCGGCGCCTTCGCGCAACGTGCTCGTCCCCCCACCGCGCGTGCGCGGTGTCTGGCAGCGCGTCGGACTACACGTCGTTGCAGGCCTCCGGCTCCGCCGTCTGCTCGCGGCGTCCACGGCCGAGCGAGAGGCTCTGTTCTCGCCCTCGGGGACCGTCGAGGACGCGAGCGCTTCCGTAGCCGATGACGATACGGCGCGCCGCGCGCTGGTCGAAGGTGTCCAGGCGATGGAGCAAGCCAGACGAGCAAGCGTTCGCTCGTCGCCCGACAAAGCGTTGGACCTTTGGCGAGGTCTGGTGGCTGGACAATGGTCCCTCGTCGACCATTGGGAGCACGGCGGTCGACGTTACATCGCGGCTTACGAGAACCGAGTTGGCCCGCGCGATCCGCGCGGGCTCACGCCGACCGAAAACGGGGTTTTGCGCTACCTCGCGCTCGGAGCGACGAACAAGGAGCTGAGCTACGCGCTCGGACTCTCCGAGAAGACCGTATCGAACGCGGTCAGCCAAATCCTGAGGAAACTCGGCGTAAGATCGCGCGTCGAGCTGGCGACGCTGTCCGACGCGGCGCGCTCGACCCGCTTCGATCTGGCGTTGGGTGACGACTCTGTATCCGTACTCGGCGTCGATGTTGCGCTCGACGGAGCGATTGCCGATCGGCTCACCAGCGCCGAGCGCGCGATCGCAGAAGGTGTAGCGCGTGGCTGGAGCAATGCGCGAATCGCCGCGGAGCGTGGCGTCGCAGTGAGCACCATCGCCAAACAACTCCAGCTCATCTACGACAAGCTCGGCGTCGAAAACCGCAGCCGACTCGCGCGCGTCATTGCCGAAGGAAAGTGACGCGAGTTCCCGACCGCACGGGGCAGCCTCTATCCCTCACTGATCCGCTGAGCCGCCGCAAATCCACGCTCAATCAAGGCACGGAAGGCTGCGTTTGCCTTTTTCGTCGATCCCCCGCGTTCGAACACGTGGATGGCTTCACCATAGGCAGTACGCCAGGTCAGCACGATCATTCCGGCCACGAGCCGCGCCAGGCCATCGGGCTTTGGACCGGCTAGTTCGACGGCGAGTACGTCGACGGTCTCGTCCTCGATCTCGCGAAGGCGCGCTTTGAGCGATGGACTCGCTGCAACGACGCGAAAGAATTCGACCGTCCGACCGTCGATACGCGAAAACGGGTGCTTCTCAGCACTCAGTCTGGCAACCAGGCGCCGGAGCGCGTCGATGGCCGACTCCCCTTTCGGCATCGAGGCGAGCGCCTCACGGAGGAGCTCCTGGACCTCGTCCTGGCGATCGAAGAACAGGTCCTCCTTCCGCGTGAAGTAGTTGAAGACCGTCACCTTGGAAACGCCGGCTGCAGCCGCGATCGCCTCGACCGTCACCGTTTCGAACCCGCGCTCGTAGAATAGCCGGGTCGCGACGTCGGAGAGCCGCTGCCTAGTTTCGCGTTTCTTGCTTTCGCGGAGCTCGCCCATCGCCAACCGAACCGCCAGGATACGTTGAAATCATTCCGGAAAAAGTGCAATCAAGCGGCCCGCCAAAACATTTACTAGCACAATTTTTTTACTGGCACCAAGTTTTACTGAGTTCAAGATTCAAACATGATCCATGACGTCGTTATCGTTGGCGCTGGCCCGGTCGGGCTCTTTCTGGCAATCGAACTCGCAACCGCTGGAGTGAGGCCGCTCGTGGTGGAGCGTCTCTTGGAACCCGACCGCACGATCAAGGCTGCCTCGGTCGGTGCGGTCGCCGCTGAAGCGCTGGAAAGGCGCGGACTCGGGCGCGCCCTCGACGAGGTACACGCCGCCACCATGGCCGTCATGGCCGCAGCGCTGAAGGCGCGATTTGGCTCCGCAGCGGTGAAGAAGCCAGGTGGTCACTTCTCTGCGCTGTTCTTGATCGATCAGGAACTGCAGCGTGATCCGGACCGCCACTTTCGCGCGGTCCCCCAAGAGGCCCTCGAGAAGCTCCTGAACTCCCACGCGAACGAACTGGGGCTGGAGATCCGTCGCGGGATCACCGTCGAAGGATTCGAGCAAGACGACGAGGGGGTCACCGTGCAGACGAGCACCGGCTCGCTTCGGGCGAGGTATCTCGTCGGCTGCGACGGCGGCCGGAGTCGCGTTCGCAAGCTCGCCGGATTCGACTTCCCGGGCACGGATCCGACCATCACGGGCTATCAAGTCGTCGCCGAGTTCGACGCACCCGAGAAGATCACCAAGGGCTGGCATCGAACACCACGGGGGCTCATCGCGTCATCGCCTGGCCGCGTGTTTACGGCAGAATTCTCCGGACCTCCGCCCAATCGAGATGCGCCGGTCACACACTCCGAGGTCGAAGCTGCAATTCAGCGCGTGAGCGGTACCGACGTGAAGATTCTGTCGATGACGATGGCGACGCGCTGGACCGACAACGCGCGGCAAGCAACGACCTACCGACTCGGTCGCGTGCTCCTCGCCGGTGACGCCGCACACGTCCACTCACCCTTCGGTGGCCAGGGGCTGAACCTGGGCCTCGTGGATGCCGCGAACCTGGGTTTCAAGCTCGCGGCGGCGGTCGCAGGTCGCGCTGAGTTGCTCGATACCTACACTGCCGAACGCCATCCGGTCGGGTCGCGCGTGCTCGACAATACGCGTGCTCAAGTCGCACTGATGCGCCCTGACCCGCTGACGAGCGCGCTCCGCAGCATCGTGAGCGATTTGATGAAGCTGCCCGAGGGCAATCGCTACTTCGGCGAGATGCTCACTGGCGTCGGCATTCGCTACGACCTCGCCGATGACGATCCACTCGTGGGCACGCTCGTGAAGGACCAGAGCCTCACGCTCACCGATGGCGGCCAGACGCGACTTTATGCGCTGATGGCACGAGGCGGAGGGCTATTCATCTCGCCCTCTACGCCGTCACTCCCAGCAACCGTGCAGCACGCGCGTATCGCGGACGGACCTTCCATGCTCGTGCGCCCCGACGGCTGCGTGGCGTGGACCGACGCTTCGTCGAAATCGTTGGATGAAGCGCTGTCGCGCTGGTTCTGATGGATCGCAACGCCGCTTTTGGGGTAACAGCTCGAGAACGGGCAGCGCAGGGCTTGCAACGAAATCGCAGCGAGAGCCGGCGCCGGGCCACGCGGGGCGGCACACTCAAGGGCGAGGTTCTCCTACGGGATGCTCCATACTCGTCCGTAGTTGGAGGGAACTTGCAGCCAGCGCTCCTGCAACGCGACTACGTCGTCCAGCGTCCCCCCCTGCAGCTCTTCGCGATAGTTGCCGGCAATCGGAAACCAGAAAGGCACCCATTGCTCCTGGTCGGTCGTGTTGATCATCACGAGGGAATAGCCGTTTGGCGTCCAGCGCGCGTATGCCAAAACGCCCTTCGAAGCGTAGCGCTCCCAGTCATTGAAGAAGAAATACTCGCCCGTCCGGAATTGCGCGGCCGAGCGGCGCAGCGCGAGTAAATTGCGCACGAGCGCGATCGTCGCTCGCCCCGGCTCGTCGTAGAAATAATCCCAACGGACCGAGCGCAACATCTGCACGCGACCTGAGCCGTTATCGGGTAAGAAGTAGTTCTCGCACAGCTCTTGGCCCTCCCAAAGCATGGGCACCCCTTTGGCCAGCAACAGTGCAATCAGGTACGGCTGCACCTTGTACCAGCGGCTGCGGTCACCTTCCAAAAACAGGTAATTCTGAGCTTCATCCGGGTTGTTCAGCCCAAAGTTGCAGATGAAGCGCTCGTGGTCGTGGTTCTCGATGTACTGCAGGCTCTGCTTATCCACCGTCTCCCCGTTGATCGCGAGGGCGCTCGGGTAGCCAAACGCGCCGAGCGCGAGACCTAACCCCGCGATCCGTCCTCGGTCACCGCGGGCGACGCCCTTGGCCGCATCGAAGGTGGCGTTTTGCCAGGTCGAGCTGGAGTAGGTGCTACGCAGCACCCCCTGCGGATCTTCCAATTGTTCGGCACACTGAATCAACCGCAGCGTGCCGTTGCCTGCGTCGAAACGTGACCAATAAGGTTCGCCGTTCGCGACTCGCTCTCGAGTCAAGCGATGAAGTTCGAACACCGAGTTGGCGTAGCCGACACCGAGCGGCCCGTCCCAGTAGTTCGGGACACAATCGTAGCGAATGCCGTCCACATGATAAACGTCCAACCAGTGCGCTGACACACTATGAAAGTAGTCACGCGTGAGTTCGCGTCTGAAATCCGTGCTCTTGCCGAAGGAGCTGAAAAGATCCTGAGCGAAAGGGCCCATGAACGGATTTTCCCGGTAGCGAAGCCGCGTGTAGAGGTCGTAGTAGGGGAAGTCGACGCCGCTATGGCCGTAGACCATATCGACCAACACCGCGATGCCATTCTGGTGAGCACAATCGACGAATGCTTGAAAGTCTGCACGATTGCCAAAGCGCTCATCGACGCCGAAGTAGCCGATCGGTAAATACCCCCAATCAATGACGCCTCCGACATTGGACAGCGGCATTAGCTCGATGGCATTGACGCCCAGATCCCTCAAGTATGGCATCAACCCGGAAGCTCGCCGCAGGTCACCGGCGAATTCGGAGATGTCCAACTCGTAGAGCACGAGGTCGCTTTGCGCCGGCACGCGCCAGTTGGCTTCCGCCGCACTCCACTCGTACGGTGTGTAACCCAAGGTGAAGGCGGACTGCTTGCCGCTGCCGAACTCACGGCTCACGGGATCGAGGATCCAGTCCAGCTCGCCGACGTTGGGGTTTCGCACCACATAACGATAGAGATAGGTGCCGGGGGTGCCCCAAGCGGAGCCCGGCACCGATGGGCCGGCGATCTGCACCGTGCCCGACCAATAGTCGCCGTAGGGTGCCAGCTGCCCGTGGCTCAGAGGAAACTCACGTGCGGGAACGTGCTGCAGAAATCGGTCCGCCTCGTGTATCACCTTTACGGATACTCGATTGCCGTCCTGAGCGGAGAGCCAGGGAAAGCATACTCCGAAGTTGACGCTGCCGTTGGTTTCGATCGCGCCGAGTTGGTGCAGGGGAAGCAGCGCTGCGGTCATGCCATTGCGTCGCACCGCGCAGCACCGCGACCAATAGTCATTTGTGCGTTCGCGCAGCCACCAGCACCATTCGCGGGCCCTATGCGCCAGCGGCCAGCGCAGCTGCGAGTCGAGGAAACCTGGGTTCGAACCCGAGATCCTCGCGGATGCGGCGACCGTCGAGGAGCGACTCGAACGCGCGAGCTTTCTCCGGATTCGAGCCGTCGGGCGGCGGCGCACCGACGGAGGCGAACAGTGTCGCAAGATCAGGCGCGTCGTCGTCTGCCACGTTGTAAATGCGATGTGCGGGTACGGGCACATCGAGCAAGCGCGCGACGGCTTGCGCAACGTCCACGTGATGGGCGATCGACATGCGTTGCGCCGGAGGAAAATCGCGCATCATCGGCACGACTTCCGCGATGTGAGGGTCACCATCGCCGTACACGAACGGCAACCGAAGCACGCGCACGTCGAGCCCTTCGATCGCGAGCAGGAAGCGCTCGGCAGCGAGCTTGCTTACCGGATAGGCGGCGATCGGCGCGCAGGGGTCGTCCTCACGGGCGAAGCGACCGCCATTCGGACCGTACACCAAACCGGTGCTCGTGAAGACGAAGCGCTTCACGGAGGCCGTGCGCGCGGCGCTCGCGAGATGCTGCGTTCCAAGGTCATTTACCGCGTGCGCTTGCTCTGGAGTCGCGCCGCGAAAGAACGCTGCGCAATGAACCACGGCGTCGACCCCACTCACCGCGCTGACGAGTGACGCTGCGTCGAGCAGATCACCGGTAACCAGCTCAATCCGAGCGTCGCGCAGCTCTGCCGCGCGGTTGGGATCACGCACGAGTGCGCGCACTTCGTCGCCGCGCTGCGCGAGGCGTTTGCTAATTCGACTCCCGACCTTTCCGGTCGCACCGGTAACTAGAACTTTCATGGTTTTTCGAACCTAACGACCGTCGCGCATCCCGCCTTGTAAAAAACGGACATGGGCGAGAACCTTGCGCCAATTCCGCCCGCACGACACAATCAGCTCATGTATGCGAGCGCGCTTTCCCGCCGTCGAATTACGCCGAGCGCGTCCGTCGCTCCCGCCGTCGCAGGGCTGTTCGTGGACGAACGCGACTGCGACATGCCTGGTGTCTCACTACCCCGTCCGCGGATTCATCTGGTAGTTCGCTTTGGTCCGTCGACAAGATCGGGGCTCGACGTACACGCCATGGGCATGCGACAGACGGTGCATCGAAAGTTCATTCACAGCGGGCAGCGCACGATAGCCGCGCGCCTTCATCTGAACACGCCCGAGGCGGTGCTCGGCGCGCCGGCAGCTGCAATCGCTGGGCGCATCGTCCCCCTCGAGGATCTTTGGGGCGAAGCCAGCGCGAGCCGGCTCTGCCAACGGCTGGCCGATGCCCACGACACGGCCGACGCGGCTGCAGTGCTGCAACGGGCGATCGCCGAGCGTCTGGTGTCGGCCGGCACGCCCAGCATGCGAGCCGAACTCGCGCTCCGCGCCGCCGCTAGCCTCTCCCGGAGCAACCACGTAAACGCGGTCGCTGCGGCGCTCGGCGTGAGCGAGCGACATCTCCGTCGCACCTTCCACGACGCCTTTGGCATCAGCCCCAAGACCTTCGCCAAGCTCGCGCGCTTTCGGCGCGCGCTCCGCGCGGCTCGGGCGGAAAGCCCGGCTAACTGGGCCGGCTTAGCGCTCGACTCTGGCTACTACGACCAAGCACATCTCATCACCGAATTCCGCGCTATCGCCAACACGACTCCCAGCGCGCTGCTCGATGAACTGCGCACGGCCTTGTCGATCGGCTGACGAGCGAACGCAGCTCGGTCGTCTTACCGAAAGCGAGCCACTCGCGGATCCTTGGCGATTCACGGCTGCGATCTTCACGAGCACTCGAGCCAACCCAAACACAGACTTTCAACGGCGGTGAACAGCCAGCGGCTCTGCTGCAGTTATGCGCAGGCCAAGAGCTGAAATGACTATGGTGGACCGGCAGGCCGCGGCGCAATGTCAGTCTGGGCGCGGCTCCTTTTTTGGGGGGGGCAATTAGCCGCGCGCTGCTCGGCCCGTCGAGTCACGAACTCCAACCCACAACCTAGCAAGGGAGACACGATGAACAAGCCCGGTCTCACCGCTCTACCGAGTGGATTTGCCTTCGATGCCAAGGTGGCAGCTGCACACATCATGCAACCGCCGCACACGCGGGGCGTTGTCAGCTCACGCGGTCTAGAAGAGGGACTCACGAAGTTTGCGCGTCGAGCAGTGCGCGCGGGTCAAACGCTGTCATTCAATGTGGACGGCTTCGTCGCTGCACTCCATGCGGCGCTCGCGGCGAGTACCGCTGGCTACGTCTTCCAGCTGCGCCAGCATGGCAAGCGCATCGCGTCTGCTCAAGTCAACTGGGCGAAGCGCCCGACCGACGGCTCCGAATCGTGGGCACAGCAGGTGCGTATGCACATCGCCAGCTGTAGCAAGCTCGTCACGGCGATCGCAATGACGCGGGCACTCAATAAGCACCACCTCCCCGCCTCGACCAAAATCATCGACTATTTGCCCGCCTATTGGAGCAAGGGACCGAACGTCGACAAGATCACCTTCGCCCAACTGATGACGCACAAGTCGGGCTTTCGCGTGGTGGGTTCCGACATGAGCTACCCGACCATGAAAGCTCTGATTGCGGGCGGTGTCACAGCCAGCAACCTCGGCGCGTATTCCTACCAGAACACCAACTTCAGCATCTGCCGAATCCTGTTGCCCGTGATGAACGGCACGATCGCCGCGACAACGACCTTCCCGCCACAAGTGCAAGATCAGACGTGGGACTTCATTTGTACGCAAGCGTATGCCGAATACGTGAATCGGCATTTGTTCGAGCCCGCCGGCGTCTCCGGGCCAACGCTCACGCACCCCAACGACGATGCGCTCGCGTATGATTTCCCAGCCTCCAACGGTTGGAACTCGGGCGACCTGAGCACGGAGTCAGGGGGCGCAGGCTGGCACATGTCGGTTGACGACCTGCTCGATTTGATGAGCTGCTTTCGTCGTCAGGGAACGATCCTATCGACTGAAGAAGCGCAAACCTTGCTCGACAGCGGCTTCGGGATCGACCTAACGGAATCGACCGAACTCGGAAAGCTGTATAATAAAAATGGCCTCTGGCAGTCTGGCGCGGGCCAGGCCGAGCAAAGCCTGGCCTACTTTCTGCCGCGAGACATGGAGTTGGTGGTGCTCGCCAACTCTCCCGTTGGCAGTCCGGCGCAGTTCTTCCGTGATGTGGTCACCACCGCTTACCTCGACAGCATCGGCCCTGAGATTGCCGCTGGGGGTTGGATCGGGCGGCACGGCTTGAGCTCACTGCAATACCAGGAGGCCTTCAACGACTACGTCGGTAACCACGGCATGCAATTGAAGGTCGTGACCGGCTACGGTGGCACGACGCCGCTCTACGCAGCGCTTTGGGTCAAAGGCGCTGGAGCGCCCGCGTGGCAGGCGCGCCACGGGCTCAGCGCCTCCGAGTATCAAACCACTTTCGACCAGCTGACCGGCGAGGGCTACCACCCCGTGCTGGTCAATGGCTACGCGACTGCCAACGGGCCGCGTTTCGCTTGCATCTTCCAACAAGGCACGATGGGCGCGTGGACTGCGCGTCACGGGCTCACCGCGTCGCAATATCAGACGACATTCGACCAGCTCACGCGCGATGGCTATGTGCTCGAGTGGGTGAGCGGCTACTTCGATGGCACTCGAGATCTGTACGCAGCAATCTTCCGCAAAGAGGCCAGCGCTCCCGCTTGGCAGGCTCGCCACGGACTGAGCTCGTCGGAGTACCAAGCCTATTTCGATGAGGTGACTTCCGAGGGCTACCGGCCCGTTTGCATTTCCGGCTATTCCGACGGGACGCACGAGCGCTATGCCGCTGTTTTTCGCAAGCCCTCTGGTGCGGCGCCGTGGCAGGCGCGCCATGGCCTGACTTCCGCTCAGTATCAATCGACCTTCGATCAACTCACTAGCCAAGGGTATCGCCTCGAGCTCGTCAACGGCTATACCGTCGCCGGGCAGGACCGCTTCGCCGCGATTTGGACCAAGTAGATGCGCAAGCTCTGAGCCATCAGCCTGCCACCACGCAGCCCTCACTCTTGACCGCAGGCATCGCGAACGAGCCCGGGTGAAGGCCCCCAGCGCCCAATCGATGGGGGCCTTCGATGTTCGGTCGTGCGAGAGGTGATGATGCTGGAGTTGCGCAACCCAGTCGCAGCCTGGATAGCGAGGACGCGCACGCCCTACAAGATCGCCACACTATCCCGCGGCTTGCGTTCTGCAGCGTGGTATTCGGCGCAGCCTCGAGCGAGTGAGTTCGCGCGAATCTTCGGTCGATTTTGAGCCGCGCCTTCGAGTTCCGTTGCATCATTTTGGGATGACGACGAGCCAGGCGATCACGGGTTCAACAGCGCAAGCAATCGATACGCGACGAGACTTCTTGGCGACGAGCGTGACCGGCCTTCTGCTCATCGGTTGCGCAGCCGAATCTGGCAAGGCTGCGCGCTCAGCCGGCGCCGCGAACGAGAAGAAAGAAGCCGAGGTCACGCCCGGTGAAGACTTGATGCAGGAGCATGGTCTCATCGAGCGCATCCTGCTCATTTACGATGAAGGCGCGAGGCGCATCACGCAGAACGAGCCGCTCGACCTCGAGACAATCGCTGGCGCGGCCAGGATCGTGCGGCGTTTCGTCGAGGATTACCACGAGAAGCAAGAAGAACAGTTCGTGTTTCCGCGGTTACAAAGGGCGGGGCGAGAGGAAGCACTCGTTGCCATTCTGCTACGCCAGCACCAACGCGGGCGAGAGCTTACGGAAGAAATCGTGAGGCGTGCGAGCTCTTCGGCAAGCCCCGAACTCGCCCAGTCACTACGCAGCTTCAGTCGCATGTATCGTCCTCATGCCGCGCGCGAGGACACCGTGCTCTTCCCCGCGTTCCGCGCCGTCGTGGGAGCCGATGGCTACCAAGAACTCGGCGAGCGATTCGAGGAGAACGAGCACACGATTTTCGGTGAACACGGCTTCGAAAACACCGTCGCACAGGTGGCCCAACTGGAGAGCGCGCTCGGCATCGACGACCTCGCCCAGTTCACCGCGCGTTAGACGTGCTCGAACCATCAGCGCGAAACTCGTCGGCGTTTCGCTCACCTACGCTAGTAGGGCTTGCCACTCTGTCGCGCCCATCACGCGCGCCTGCCGCGGAAACACCTTGGTCGTCAGCACGGTGTGAACATCTGCGTCCGAATCGGCGCACAGATCCGACAGCACCGTGAGGCGATAGTCCTTATCCGCCGCCTCACGCAAGGTCGAGAGCACGACGCCACTGGTCGCGATTCCGCACAGCACGAGGTGCTCGATCTCGCCGCTGCGCAAGACGACCTCGAGATCGCTTCCGGTAAACGCGCTCACGCGACGCTTGGTCACGACGAGCTCCCCGCCCTGGGGATCGATGAGCGGCTGCGCGTCCACCAGAAACGGCGGTGGCTGGCGTTTGACGGAACCGAACGCCTGATTCTTCGCGCTCACCTCGGGCATGCCGGGGCGGAACCCGACCACGACGTGGATCACGGGAATTGCATGAGCACGCGCTGCCCCCACCGCTCCTCGCGCGCGGGCCAGGTACGCCGCCGACTCCGGGACGCGGTCCACAATCCCGCGCTGGACATCCATCACGAGCAAGGCAGTTCGCTGGGCTTCCGGGGACATATCGCGTGAATCTGAAGTGTACAAGTTACTTGCGCAAGCAACTTACACAAATCATCATCCAGGGCACGTGCCTCGGAATCCCCCACCCTCCCGCGCACCGGACCCGCTGACCGTGCGGCTCGCGCTGGCCATCAAACGGCTGCACGGCAGACTGCGCGAGGCAGCGTACTCGAGCGGTGTGGAGTTGCCGATTGCGCGCGTAGCCGTGCTCAAACGCTTGCGCAACGACGGTCCGAGTACGGCCTCGGCACTCGCTGCCGCCGAACACGTCACGCACCAGGCCATTACCCAAACCCTCGCAGTACTCAAACAAGCGGGCCTCGTCCGCTCTGCGCCGCACCCGACGGATGGCAGAAAGAACGTCATTCGCATCACGCCAGCGGGTGACCGTTTGTTCGAGGCGGCGATCGCTTCGCGCGACGCTTGGCTTGCGCGCGCCATCGAGAGGGAGGTCCCTGCAAACCAACGCGCTGCGCTCGAAAGAGCGCTCGAGCTGCTCGAGCGACTCGCGGATTCCGGCCGTTCGGGAACTTAGTCGCGCCATGTCCGGTTCGAAATTCGTTCGCGCTCGCAATTCGCTCGGCAAGACGTTCCAGTCGCTTGCGACCCGCAATTACCGGCTGTTCTTCGTCGGTCAGCTGATTTCGAACACGGGCAACCAGCTCACGAACCTCGCGCTGATCCTGTTCGCCCTCGAGCTCGGGCACAGCGGCCTCGCGGTCGGGGCGCTTGCGGCCTGTCAATTTGGGCCGCTCGTCGTCCTGTCCGCGTGGGCGGGCGCAGTCGCGGATCGGATCGACAAGCGGCGCGCGCTGCTCGTTACGCAAAGCCTGGAGCTGGCACAGTCTGCCGCACTCGCGGCGCTCGCGTTTCTGCCGCATCCGCCGCTCGTCGCCTTGTATGCCTTGTCCCTCGCGGGCGGCGTACTGCTGGCATTCGACAACCCGCTGCGGCGCTCGTTCGTGCCGGAGATGGTCTCGAAGGACGATTTGCCGAACGCGGTCGTACTCTACAGCACGATCGTCGCTCTGTCGCAGGTGTTGGGGCCCGCGCTCGCTGGCGCGCTGGTCACGACCATCGGTTTTGCTGGCTGCTTCGCGCTGGACGCGTCGACGTACCTGGCAGTCATCGCATGTCTGTTGATGATGCGCGAAAGCGAACTTTCGCGGCAACCACCCCAAGCGCGTACCGGCCGCGAAGTGCGTGAGGGACTGCGCTACGTCGCGTCCGTACCGCGCCTCTGGCTCAGCTTTGCAATGTTCGCGCTGATCGGGCTTTTCTCCTTCAATCTGCGTGTAGGCTTGCCGATCTTCGTTACCCAATCGCTGCACGGGACCGAAGTCGCTTTCGCAAAACTCTACACCACGTTGAGTTGCGGCGCAGTGCTCGGCACTCTCTTGGTCGCTCAGCGAAGACTGGTGGAGCTCCGACACGCGGTGGCAGGCGCCGCCACACTTGGCCTTGCCCTGCTCTTGCTTTCGCTGATGCCTTCGCTGCGTTGGGCAGTGCCTGCCGCGTTCTCGGTCGGCGCCGCCAGCATCGTGTACATGACTGCGTCGACGACGATCGCGCAGGTCGACACGAGGCGTGACATGCACGGGCGCGTGCTAGCGCTCCAAACCGCGCTGATCGGCGGCACAGCCCTGGTCGGCGGCCCGCTCGTGGGGCACCTCGCGGACTTCGCCGGCGGGCGAGCGCCACTCGCCATCGGCGGAGTCGTGTGTCTCGCGACCGCCGGTCTCGGCGAACTCGGACGCCGCCGCTACCAGCAAGGTTGAGCCGCAAACAAACGGCAGCGTCACGCTGCGCAGATCGCGAGGCGAAAGCGACGTTGCGGGCAGCAACGGCGTCCCCGCAGAGCTGCCCACTCGGGGTCAACTTCAGGATGCTTCATTCGCCAAACGAGCCCGCGAGGCGTCATGTTTCGGCGAGTTACCGAATTTGCGCGAATAATCGCGGCTAAACTGGGCCGCGCTCTCGTAGCCGACGTGGAATGCGGTCTCGGTCACCGAGAGTGTGCCGGCGCGCAGGAGGCGACGCGCTTCCAAAAGCTGCAAGCTTTTCCGATATTGAAGGGGTGACGATGCGGTGATCCCCTTGAAGTGCTTGTGAAACGAGGAAGCACTCATGCCCACACTGCGCGCCAGCCGCGGGACTTCGATAGGCTCGCGAAAGTCGCGCCGCAACAGCGCAATCGCTCGCGCAATCGCGCTGGCGTGACTGTCGTTGCGGATCAGGTCGCGCAACATGCCGCCAAATGGCGCGGTCGCGAGGCGATAGTGGATCTCGCGCGAGACGAGCGGCCCGAGGACTGCAGCGTCCATCGGTACGCTAGCGAGCGCCAGGCAACGGTGGAGCGCATCGACGAGCGGAGCCGCGCAAGCATGGACCGCGAGCGAGCGGGAGTGTGCAGCGGGCGGCAGCGGCTCGGCCATCGCCTCGTAAAGCTCTCGCAGCGTCTCTCGCTCGACGTCGAAGATGAGCGCAAGATACGGTGTCTTGGTCACGCGAGCGACCACCGGGAGGTCGTGGCTGACGAGCAGACATTCCCCGACCCTCATTGGGAAGGACTTGCCGCCGAGCACCGTTTCTTTTCGGCCTTGGAGGATCAGGATAACGACGGGTTCGTAGATCGCAGCCTCGAACGACGTCGGCCGATGGTGGCGAAGGACACCGAGGTTCTTCAACGGTCGCACATATTGCGGCGAATCATCGCGCGCGCGCGGGAGTTGCCGGGCAGCGAGCGTGGCGATGTCCGCGATGGTCATGCCAGGAA
>Ga0164307_10000104_pt1 | contig 36460 bp, 30 predicted proteins | sample Whisoiple_243_MG_FD_110214 | JGI IMG/M metagenome (GOLD analysis project Ga0164307, IMG submission 110214) | Soil microbial communities amended with fresh organic matter from upstate New York, USA - Whitman soil sample_243_MG | ecosystem: Environmental > Terrestrial > Soil > Unclassified >...
TAAAGCCGGGTCGAGTCCCCAGGAAGCTATCGGAATGGAAATTCACCTCGACAAACGCGCTGTCCGGCAGATTCGACTTTCTGCGCAAGAGGCCATCGAGGAGGATGACACTGAGTCACTCAGGGAAGACATCCTCGAGGCATTTACCGAAGATCAGGTCGAGGAAATCGAGCGTCGCTTAGACAACGGCGACTTTTTCGAATTTTTGACCGACGTGATCGACGAATGGAGCGGTGACGACGTCGACGAGCTACTCGAACTACTCGAGACCCAGCTCGGCGAAGTCGGCATCGATCTCAAGACGGAAGCAAAGAGCGAATCCGCCGACGACGAAGACGAGCCGGACGAACCGGACGACGACTTCGACGACGAAGATGAAGACGACGAAGACGATGAGGATGACGAAGACGAAGACGAAGAGGACGAAGAAGAAGAGCCGGGATGAGCTCGGGCGCGGCGGCCAGAGTTCATTCGGATCCGTCTGACTCTGGCTTCGCGGCGGTGCGCTCGCGCAGATCTCGCTCGATGTAGTCGGCGCAACGTCGCGCGCCGGGCTGGATCTCAGCGCACATTTCGTGTGCACACGGCGCGTAGCGCGACTCGGGGAGCTGTCCTACCAAGAGCAGCAGCGGCTCGCACGCCTGCTGCTCGGACGCTCGCCGAGCTAGCAACGCTTCTTGCCACAGCGCATCGTCGCGCAGCGTGCTCGTCGGATACTCGATGAACACGCTGCGGAACGCGCGGCGCGCGGTGGCAGGGTCGTGCCTCGCGTCTCGATACAGTTCCGCCAGTCGATACGCAGCGTCCGCGAAATGCGGGCGCTCGTAGCTCCCCGACATGCGTGAGGTCTCGCGCGCGTGCAGCATGCGCTCGAGCAGCTCGATCGCGTTCTCCGGCTTGCCGAGGCGCAGCTCGCAGTCCGCGCCGCGCAGCAGCGCGTCGTCCCAGTACGCGCCGTACGGATACGGAAAGCGGTCGGCAACGGCGACGTACGCTCGAGCTGCGTCTGCAGTGGAGCCGAGCGCTTCCAAGCGCCGCGCGCGCTCGTACGACAGTTGTTCCGCGAGCTCGCTCTGTCCCAGCTCCGGCTCGACCCGCTGAATGTAGTCGAGCACGGCGCGATCGCCGCCCTGGTCCGCGAGCGCAGCGAAGTAGCGCCGCAGGGCGAGCGCCGCGATGGCCGAGGTCGGATATTTGCGGATGGCGGCCTCGAGTTCAGCCAGCCCGCCTGCCGTGTCTCCGCCCTTCAGCCGCAGATCGGCGAGCGCGAACGTCGCCCGCGGTGCCCGTTCACTCTTACCGCTCGCGAGCACCGCGTACCACTTACGCGCGTCCTCTACTCGGCCCGCGCGTTCATAGGCCGCTGCCGCGCGGTAGCGTGCGTCACTCCGATCGCGCGCTGTGTCGGCCCGGTCCGCAGCGCTCAACCAGCGCTCGGCTGCTTCGATGAATTGGCCATGGGCGTAAGCGCTCTCGGCCGCATCGCGCGCTTGCACGTAGGCCGGCGGCAACTTGGGCGCGCACGCGGCCAGCAGCAATGGCACGAGCGCGAGTCGAAGCCGGCGTTTCAGGTTGCCCAGCGCCTCGCGGAATTCGCGGCCAGAACCAGTCACGGCATCTGACCGCGAATCGAAGGTGGGCTCGCTGCTCATGACTCGGTTCGAGGTTACTATAGGTTTTTGATGGTCACGAAGCTCGCACGTTTCGGCCGAGCCTTCGGCGTCCCAGCCCGCTCTTCCGCAAAGCCAGCCCGCGTCCTCCGGCCTGCCGACGTCGGCTCGTCCGACGTCGGCTCGGCGCGTCGACGCGGGCTGCCGCGGCGGAGAAATCAGGCATCCCGAAGCGAATGGCGTTTTCCCGAACTCTTCCGTGGCACGCCAACCCGGATTGCCGACCCTGGCGTCTTCCAGTCCCTCTAGTTCTCCACTACGGTCTCGAGCCGGACGAATCTCGCGCAATACGTCCGACGCTGAGTAGCGCTTTCGTAGATCGAAGAATGAGGATGAGCTTGCCACGAGAACTCGACTTGACGCTTGCAGTTTCGGGTTTGCGCGAGCACACCGAAAGGAAGCCGCGCGCGACGGAATGGCCGAGTTCGACCGCAGTGCGAGTGGCAGCCACGGCGTCGCTCGCGCTGGCCACGCTGTTGACGAGTGGGCACGCGAGCGCGGGCGGCCCGATCGGAAGCGACGGCAAACCGATCACCACCAGCGAGTACTCGCTCGATCTGTTTCAAGGACCGTTGTTCGCCGGATCGCGCGTCACCAGCCTCGGCGGCGCGTACGTGGCGATCGCGGAAGACGTCGACGGTGATCTTCAGAATCCCGCTGCGCCCGCCGTGCGTCCGTTCTTTTCCTACACGCACTTCGACTACTGGCTCGGCTTCGGTGTGACGTTCCCCGCCGATCTCCAGAACATGGACTTCTTCAACAGCGGGAGCAAGACGCACGTCCCGAACCCGCCCAACTCGTTCGTGTTCTTCACGCCGGCCGTCAACCTACAGTGGGGAGAGTTCGCGATTGGTCTGAACCTCGCGATTCAGAACTATGCCCTGTCCGCTCCGGTCGAGGGCGAGCGCCGCGGCGTGACGGCCACGATTCCGACGACGCACCTGCAGATTGCGCGCGGCTTCGAGCACAACCAATTGGTATTCGGTGTCGGTGTTCGCTACGTCTCGATGACGGTGAACGAGCCGGACCAAGGCGGGTTCCTGTTCCGCTCTTCCGGACCCGGGTTCGAGTTCGGTGGCGTGTGGAAGCCAGAATCATTGCCGCTCCGGCTCGGAATCGCCTATCGCACGCCGATCGTCACTCAGGCCTCGTACAGCGATAAGCTGTTGCCGAACGCGAACGGCGATCTCATCCTCAAGCGCTCTGACGGTTCCAGCGTGTATCTGCCCAAGTCGGTCTCCTCGCCTTGGGATTTGAACTTCGGCTTTGCCGTACAATTCGGCGCCCGACCGATCAATCCCCCTTGGCGTTCCGACGAAGAGCTGATCAAACGGCAGCTGCTCGAACGCGAGCTGCGCGAGCTCGAGTACGAGCAGGAGCGCGATCGCCAGCTCGCCATCGCGCGGACGTCCAGCGAACGCACCGCGATCGAGAAACAGTACGACAAACGCATCGCCGCCGAAGAGCGCGCCGCCGAGATCGCCCTCTTGAGGGAGAAGACCAAGATCGAAAAGAAGCTCACGGCGATGAACCGCCGTTACGTGCAAGTGGCCGCTTCGATGCTGCTCTCTGGAGCCGTCGAAAACTCGGTGGGCGTAGAGAGCCTGGTAAATCAAACGGTGCAGCGATCCGGTCAACACGTCGTGCTCTCACCGCGCTTGGGCGTCGAAGTCGGCGCTTTTCCCGACTTCCTGAAGTTACGCGCGGGAACCTACCTCGAGCCGACTCGCTTCGACGAAGCCAAGCCGCGCATGCACGCGACGGGTGGTCTCGACCTCAAGCTGCTGGTGTGGAACGTGTTCGGGTTGTGGCCAGACAATTACATGTGGCGCTTGGGCCTCGGCTTCGACGGTGCTCGTGACTACTACACCTGGGGCTTGACCATCGCCGGCTGGTACCCGCGGCACAAAGATCCCGGCTCCGTGCCGGACTTCACCACGGCCGTGAAAGCACCGCTCGATCCCTGATGTACGCTCGCGGCGCGCGCATCAGTCCGGGTCGTCCAAGCTGTCGAGCGTCGCGGGCGCGCCTTGGCGGGAGCGCTCGGCGAGCGCTTCGACGAACAGCTCGTAAGCCATGATTTGAGTGGCCTGCGCGAGGTTCACCGAGGGCTGGTCGGCAGCCATCGGGATGCGCACGTGCAACGTTGCCCATGCATGATCGGCCTCGGACAGGCCGGTCTTTTCGTTGCCGAACAAGAAGGCGACTTTGCCACCCGTTGCGGCGTATTGGACGGCGCGCGCCGCCGCTTCCCGCGGCTGCAAAATCCCCGAAAAGCCGCGGCGAGCCGTCGTTGCGAGCACCAAGCCGACGTCGGCGAGCGCGCTGCCCACGTCATCGACTCGGCGGGCGTCATTCAGCACATCCCAAGACTTGACGGCCATTTTGAAAGCCATTTCGTGCTCAGGCACGGCGAGGCGGCCGGGCTTGATCAGGGTCAATTGAGTGAAGCCCATCGTCTTGATCGCGCGCGCTACGGCTCCCACGTTTTCTGGATAGTGCGGACGCACGAGGACGAACTGCGTGGCATCGTGGATCGGTAGGCGCAGCTTTGGCTTGGGTATGTCGAGGGGTTTATCGAAGGTCATGTGTCTGGCCGTCGTCGGCAGTTGAGGGCTGCTGCGAACGCGCGCAACGGAAGCCGAGGGAAGGGCGCCGTTCGTTCGGCAAGTAGGCGCCGCGCGCGGCGCCACGCAGCCATGCCATGGGCGAATCGAAGCTGCCACCGCGGACTACGCGGGCACTGGTAGCTTGCGCGGCCTCGGGCCCCTGGGGATCGAACTGTTCGGCGTCCGAGTACTGGGTCGCGTAGCGGTCGTGGACCCATTCCGCGGCGTTTCCCGCCAAGTCCAGGAATCCATCTGGGGTGCGCCCGGCGTTGAACGAACCCACGGGCGCGAGTTCACTGAAGCCGTCCGTGTCGTCGGTCATGTCGATGCCCAGCCGCCCGTGGTTGGCGAGGCGCGAGTTGGGCAGCTGTCCCCAGGGAAAGCGACGGCTCGCGGGACCGCGCGCCGCTCGCTCGAATTCGGCTTCGGTCGGCAGACGCGCACCGCGGAAAGCACAGAATGCCTGTGCGTCGTCCCAGGTCACCAGCGTGACCGGGAAATTCGCTCGTTTGAAGCGCGTTGCGCCTCGCTCGAAAGGCGGAGGCTTGCAACGTCCGACGCGCACGCAAGCATCGTATTCAGCCACCGTCACTTCGCGGCGATCCAAAAAATAGCCCGACAAGCGCACGCGGTGTGACAGGGACTCGTCGGCGAAAGAGCTTTCGTCGCAGCTCGCCGCGAGCGGCTCGCGCTCGCACAGCACCGTCGCGTCGATGATCTCGGCGGACGTGGAGCCCATCACGAACTCGGAGGCAGGTACGCGGATCATCAGCGAACCGCGCGCGCGCAACACTTTGAGTCCCCCGCTCAGAGCGGTCTCGAACGGACTTTCGCCGAGCGGCCAGGGCATGAGCACCTCGACAGCCGGGCTGTCGGCGTGCGTCTCTGGCAGCGCAGTCAACGACAGGAGCAAGGCCAAGGCGACACTCAGCACCAGGCGTTCACCGAGTGCGAGCCGCGGCCGATGCTTCACGGCGGAGCCTGCTCGTTGCCCGCGTCGCCGTTCGTCGATGCGCCTGCATCCGTGATGCGTGCGGCGCGCACCCCTGCGTCTTTTGCGCTGTCCTTACGAACGGGCTTCGGTTTCTTCGGCGCGGGTTCGATGGCGGCTGGGTTGCTCACCCTGCTGGGTTGCGCAGGCTGAACCTGTTCGGCGCGCTGTTCCGGCGGGTGCTCGGGTTCGCGCAGGCCGATGCTCAGCTGAAACCCGGCGATACCGAGCAGGGCACCGACTGCCGCGCCGCCGAGCACCAAGCGCGTGGTGCGACTTTCTTGCGCCGAAGGTCCGCTGCTTCGATGGCGCAGGTCCGGAATCGTCGGCAGTTGCACGCGCGGGCTTTGCCAGAGCGCTTCCGCGAGCGCTTTGCCGAACGAGCGGGCGTCCTCGAAGCGTGCACCTGGAATCTTCGACAGACCGCGCGACAGCACGCGGTCCACGTGCGGATCGACGCCTGCGTACGCCGCGATGGCCGGCGGCTCATCGGTGGTGATGCGCGTGGCAACCGCGATCGCATCTTCACCCGGGAATGCGCGCTGCCCACTGATTGCCTCGTACATCGTGGCGGCGAGCGAAAATTGATCGCTGAGCGGCGAGAATTTCCCGGACGCGATGCACTCGGGCGCGCTGTAGGCCGGAGTCCCGAGCAATCCGCCGTCGCGTGTCAGCGTCGAGTCCGGTACGCGCGCGATCCCGAAATCTGCGACCTTGGCTCCCGTGGGGGTCAAGATGATGTTCTCGGGCTTGATGTCACGATGCAGCACGCCGGCTGCGTGCGCGGTCGTGAGCGCATCGCCGACCTCACGCGCGAGCTTGGCGGCCGCTTCCGGGCCGAGCGGTCCCTTCTGCAAACGTTCTTTGAGCGTCAAACCCTCGGCGTACTCGAAGACCAAGCACAGCCCGAGCTCCGGATCTTCACCCATGTCGTGCAGCGCAACGATATTCGGGTGGCTGACCCGAGCCGAGGCGCGAGCCTCTTGTCGCATGCGATGCAAGAGTGCGTCGTGCTGTTCGGGCGGAATGTTCAGGTCGTCCCGCAGCAGTTTGATCGCCACGCTGCGATCCAGCACTGGATCATGAGCGAGGAGCACGCGGCCCATGGCACCGCGACCGAGCAAGCGCTCGATCCGGTAGCGGCCAATCTGCACCGGCAGTGCTCTCTCTGAAGACTCCATGCCTTGGAGCCTCCATCTATGCTCGGCCCACCTCGGGCTTCAACCGCTCAATCGGTGCCGGCGTCCGCTTCGGGTTTTTTCTGGGGCGGGGCAGTTGGCGGAGGTTTGTGCGGGGGGGTGCCGTACTCGTCGTGGAGCTTCCGAACCAGGCCGTCGCGCAAGACCCGCTCGTGATATTCGGGCATGGACGGGATCTGGACGAATAATTTGACGTGACCGTCCGCGTCGACGATTTCGACCGTGCCCGTGGCGTTACTCTTGTTTTGTCCGGGCGTCTGATAGCGGAAAATCAGGTAAGCCGCGTCCGGATCGCGCTCGACCACCTCGTAGCCCAGATCGACCCGCAAGTAGCGCAAGGCAGCGCTGTACGTTTGCGCCTTGCTGTACTCGGAGTCACCGCCCACCCGCGCGGTCGCGCTCTGAGCGAACAATAGCCCCGCTGCCAGCAGAATGCCGGCAATACCGAGCGAGACACGCGTGGGTTTCCACATCGCTGTTCGCTTAGCAGGTCCGTGTGCACGCGGACAAATTCTGCGCCGTCACTCCGGGAGCACGCCCGCGAGCAGCTGTTCGGGCCCTTCACGGAACATGAACGTCACTTCTTCCGGCCCGTAGAGTGTGCGCAGACGGTCGATGCCTCGCGCCACCTCCTCGACGTCCGACGGACGGTGCGCGTCACTGCAGGCGGCGTGGTACAGCCCGCGCTCGAGCAGCACCTCGGCGCACTCCTGAGTCTTTCGGCCGTACTTGCCGACGAGCGAAGCGATATCGAGCAGCGCTGCGGAGCCCGAGTCCACCAGATTTTCCAAGATCTGCGGGTCCCGCCACAGGCATTGGTAGCGCTCGGGGTGCGCAATCACCGGCAGCAGGCCGCGCGTGCGCAAATCGAACAACCGATGCTGGATCATCGGTGGAAAATCGATTTGATAAAACTCGAGCAGGACCGCTTTGCCACCTGGGTAGGGCAGACCTTCCCCCTTCAGCAGCCGCTGAAACACGACCTCGTCGAAGTAGTGCTCGCTGCTGAGCGCGAGCTCCGGCAGGGGCTCGTTCGTCGGCACGCTATTTTCGAATTGAGTAAACGCAGCGCCGATAGTCGCTGCGGTGTTGTCGAACATCCCCGGTCGCGTGTGGGGTGTCGCCGTCACCCGCGCAAAGCCCAGGCCGTACAGACCGCGCAACATGGCAATGCCATCCTGCACCGAACTCGCTCCGTCATCGATTCCGGGCACGTAGTGACAGTGCAGGTCGATGAATCCGCTCATATGCCGCCGAGCATAGTCCCGCGCGGGCGCCCTGCACGCGCCGCCTTTCGCTCAGTGCGAAAGGCGGGTCTTTTTCTCGACCAGGATGCGGCGGCAACCGCTCTCGAGCCCACCCAGAGCCTGATCGACGCCGGAGCCCCGCCCGGAAATGAACATCTCGCAGCCGTCGACCGCCAAGCGACGCACCTCGGTGCCCCGGCCGAGTACGCTCAAGTGAGTCGGGACGGAAGCGTTCGCGGAGCCGAACAGGGGAGCGACAGCCGCCAGTTCGTCGCACAATTCGGCAGCGCCAGCGCCGGCGACCAGCAAACCGAGCTCATCTCCGAGCGCCAGCGCCTCGAGCGCTGCCGAGCGCCGGGCGGCTTCCAGCAAGCGGGTGAGGGCGACCTGGGTGTTTTCGCTGCGGGCCTGACGACGTTCCTGCTTGGGGTCGAACATAGAATGGGCATTTTTGTCGCCCGGGCCGGCAGGGCCAAGTTTTGGAGGGTAGCAGACGTTCTCATGCTACACGCGAGGCTCGACATGGCCGACTCGCTGCGCCCGCTTCTGGATGGCAAACGGATCGTGGTTTGCGTCGGAGCGGGCGGGGTCGGTAAGACGACGGTGGCCGCCACGATCGCGCTGGGTTTTGCTCAACAGGGCGAGCGCGTGCTGTGCATCACCATCGACCCAGCCAAGCGCTTGGCCGACAGCCTGGGACTCGGCACGATGAGCGCGGAGGAGCAGCAAGTGAGCCCGGAGCTCTTGGCGGGCGCGGGCGTCCCGACCTCAGGAACGCTCACGGTACTGATGCTCGACACCAAGCGTACATTCGACGAGCTCATTCGCCGTCACGCTTCCAGCCCGGCCGTGCGCGATCGCATCTTGCAAAATCGCATTTATAGCTATGTATCGACGAGTCTCGCCGGCACGCAATCGTACATGGCGATGGAGAAGGTGCTGCTGGTTCGACAAGACCCGCGCTTCGATCGCATCGTGCTCGATACTCCGCCGACCAGCAACGCGCTGGATTTTCTCGACGCGCCCGAGCGCCTGATCGAGGCGATCGACAGCGCTGCCATGCGCTGGCTCGTGCAGACCATGGAGAAGTCTGGGCGCTTCAGCTTGAATTTCTTGGCGCGCGGCGTGGCGTTGGTCCTGCGTGGCATCGGGCGTCTCACGGGCAAGGGCTTTCTCGAGCACCTGGCGGAGTTCGTCGTCGAGCTGAACGAGCTGTTCGGTGGCTTTCGTGAACGGGCCGCGGCGGTCGCCAAGGCATTTCGCTCGCCCGATATGGCGTACGTGCTGGTGACCTCGCCTGCGCCCGCGGCGATCGACGAGGTGAGCTACTTCGCGGCTCGCTTGCGCGAGCAAGGCATGCACCCAGACGCCGTGGTGGTCAATCGCGTGCAACCCAATCCACCGCTCGCGGACTCGGCCGAGCTCCTCCGCGTCGCGCACGGGCTCGGGCTCGAACTGCCCGCGGAGACGGGCGAACGGGTGCAGCGCGCCGCGGCGGACGAGCGCACCCGCGCCACTTTCGAGGCTCGCCAGCTCGAGCAGCTCGACCGCTCACTCGGCAGTCAGCCGCCGGCGATCTTGCGTGTGCCGGTGCAGGCGGCGGACGTGCACGACGTCGGCCGCCTTTCGCAGGTCGCGTTGCTACTTTTTCCGTGACCGCGATTGGCGCATGCCGGCGGGCGCGCTCTCGTTGCGTTTGCGCGCGCGATATTCGACCGTGATCGGCACCGCGCGGAAGTCGAACGCCTTGCGGATCTGATTGGCGACGAAGCGCTTGTACGCTTCGGTGATGTATTCGGGCGCGTTGCACATGGCCACGAAGCGCGGTGGGTGTGCCTCCGCTTGCGTGACGTAAAAGATGCGTGGGGCGCGGCCCTTGCTGGTCGGCGGTGGATGGCGAGTCAGTACTTCTTCGAAGAAGCGGTTCAGTTCGCCCGTCGGGATGCGGCGTTTGAACTCTTTGCCCGCACGCGCGGCCAGATCGAGCAGCTCGTTGACGCCGCGTCCGGTCTTGGCGCTGAGGTGCACGATCGGCACCCAACCCGCAAACCGCAGCTCGTCGCGCGCCTTTTCTTCCGACTCGGCCTGCTCTTTTTTGTTTTGCAGATCGGCCTTGTTCAGGCCGACGATCACCGCGCGCCGACGTTCGAGGCACATGCCGAGCAGGCGCGAGTCCTGCTCTTGCACGCCGAGCACCGCGTCGCACATCAAGATCACCACCTGGGCGCGTTCGATGGAGCGAATCGCTTGCAGCACGCTGACCAGTTCGATGCCGCGTTCGACTCGCGATTTTTTACGAATGCCTGCGGTATCGACGATCAAGAACGTGCGCCCCTCGGCTTCGATGCGCGCGTCGACCGGATCGCGCGTGGTGCCGGGTCGCGAATCGACCAACGCGCGTTCGCTGCCGGTCAGGCGATTGAACATCGAAGATTTGCCGGCATTGGGCCGGCCGATCAAAGCCAGACGCGGAATGATGTCGTCCGGCTCGTCCGACTCGGGCGCGCCGCGCGAAGCCTTGGGCAAATGCTTGGCCACGGCTTGCGCGAGATCGGCCGTGCCGCGCCCATGCAGCGCCGAGACGGCGATGATCTCGGGCACGCCGAGCTCGTACAGCTCGTTCGCGGCGGAGAGCTTGCTCGCCGTGTCCACCTTGTTGGCCACGTACACCACGGGCTTCTTCGAGCGCCGCAAAAGCTTCACGGCTTCGCGATCGGGGCCGGTCACGCTCATCGAACCGTCCAGCACGCACACGATCACGTCCGCTTCTTCGATCGCTGCGGTCACGTGCCGAGCGATGCCTTGCTGCATCGGGTCGTCGCTGCTCGGGTCGAAGCCACCAGTATCGACCAAAGTCACGTTGTGCCCGTGAATGTGGGCGGGTGCGTAGTGACGATCACGCGTGACGCCAGGTTGGTCGTCGACAATCGCCAACTTCTTGCCCGCCAAGCGATTGAAGAGCGTGCTCTTGCCGACGTTCGGCCTGCCCACTACCGCGACGATCGCGCTCATTTATTCCTCGGTGCCGAGCGCTTCTTGTTCGGCTTGCGGCTGGGTTTCTTGGGGGCGTCCGCTTTGGAGAGTCCCGCGGGACGCTCGTAGCCGAGTTCAGCCAGCTGGCGCGGCATGCTCTTCCATTGTGGGGTCACCCGCACGAACAGCTCCAAGTGCACTTTGTGCCCGAGCAGCTCTCGGATGCGCGCCTGGGCGCCCACCCGGATCTGCTTTATCTGCAGCCCACCGGTGCCGATCAAGATCTTGCGCTGACCCACCTTTTCCACGTGAATCGTGGCTTTAATCGACGCAGTCCGCTCGCCTTCCGCGAACTCGTCGATCGAGACGGCGACGGCGTGGGGAATTTCACCGCGCATGGCCAGCAACACCTGTTCGCGGATGTATTCGCGAACGAAAAAGCTGGTTGGCCGATCCGTGAGCGTGTCCTCGTCGAAGCCCACGCCGCCCTCCGGTACGGCCTCGCCCAACGCGGAGAGCACGCGCTCGACGCCGTCTTCGGCCTTCACGCTGATCGGAACCAACGCGGCGAAGTCGCGCAGCTCTTGATACGCGACGAGCGCGGGCAAGAGTTTGCTCTTGTCACGCAGAGCATCGACCTTGTTGACGGCCAATACCACGACTGCATCCTTGGGAATGCTCGCGAGCAGCTCTTGATCGAGCTCCTGCACGCTCTTCTCCTTGGCCGCTTTCTTGGGCGGAGTGAGCGCGGAAATGTCCGTCATGAATAGCACCACGTCGGCGGTGCGCGCGGCGTCGAGGGCAGAAGCGTTCATGCGGCGACCCAGCTCGGAGCGCGGCGTGTGCACGCCGGGCGTGTCGAGAAACGCCAATTGGACGCCTTCGCGGTGGACGACCCCGAGCACGTTGTCGCGCGTGGTTTGCGGGAGCGGGGAGACGATGGCGAGCGGCTCACCCAGGACGGAATTCAAGAACGTCGACTTCCCGACGTTCGAGCGCCCCACGATGGCAATGGTTCCAAAACGCATGAGTGTTCGTATCCGGTGGTGCGCGCCGGGCGAGGACCGAAAGTGGTGCAATGGGCGCGGCGCCGCGCACACCTTCCACCGTTTCTCCGCGGTTGCAACGACAAGAAACACGGGGTAGACGTGCTCCCGCAGATCTTTGCGGACACGGGTCGGCGAAGCTTTGCTCCCAGGCACCAGGACGGCGGGCCACCGCGTGCAGCGAACATCGCGTTTTGTAAGGCAACAGGCCCCGGTCGCGCCGGTTTTTCTCGTGGCTCATGCCCACTCCTGACGATCGTGATCCGAGCCAGCAAACGACTGGTCGCGTGGTCCCGCCAAGCGCGCAAGCTGCAATGAGCGAGGAAAACACCGGCGGTTCGGCAGCAGTCGCCGCTGAAATCCCAGAAAACAGCAGTGGATTGCCGGCGGTCTCGGCGGGTGCTGCCAATCGGCATGGTTTTTTGGCTGGCTTTGCCTTGCTCGTGCTCGCACTCAGCCTGTTTGCACCGATTTCATCGAGCGGCGTTTGGGACCCACCGGAGCGCGAGGTCGCCGAATTCGCGCGGCGAATCGCGCTCAATCTGCTCGGCGGGCAAGGACTGTCCCTCGACGGCGCGGACAACGAGGTGCCGACGCGCAGCGAACTCGGTCGGGGAGAGCTGCCCTTCACCTCGATTGCGCTCGGGTTTCGTGCCTTTGGCTTGCACGAGTGGGCAGGTCGACTGCCGCTTGCCGTCTGGGCGCTGATCGGGGTCGCCGGCACGTATTGGTTGGTGCGCCGGCTCGCGGATCGCCGGAGCGCTTGGTTTGCGGTGCTGGTGCTCGTGACCATGCCACTCTATTTCCTGCACGCGCGCACCATGCTCGGCGACATCGTGACGATGGCCGCGCTCGCGCTCGCGGTGTGTGGTCTCGCCCTGGCGATCTTCGACCGAGAGGGCTCGCCGTTCCTACGCGGGCTCTGGCTCGGCTTGGGCGTTTTGGGGATGCTGTGCGCGCTGCTCTCGCGAGGAGTGCTGATTGGCATCGCCGTTCCGGCCTGCAGCGTGGGCGTCACGTGGCTACTGCTGCGCGCCGCACGTGTGTGTGCGGCGGAGCGTTTGGCCGATATCGTTGGCGCGGTTGCACTCGGCCTAGGCGCGGTGCTCGGCGCATGGGCTTGTCGCGCGCTCTTACACGCGCCGGAAACGGGCGGCAGGTTTACTCTCTGGCTCGGCAGCATGGTCAATCGCCCCCACGTGCTCCCGACCTTCGACAGCGTTTTGCTTCAGCTCGGCCACGCACTGTTTCCGTGGAGCGCCGTGCTTCCCGTCGCTTTGGGGTCGCTGTTACGTGAGCCACCGCTCGTCGTCGCCGGTCCCGCGCGCGAACGCGAGGCGGCGCTCCGCATGTTGTGCCTGCTCGTACCGGTGCTGGGGCTGGCAGCGTACGGCATTTCCGCGCCCGTCTTGGGCACGATGCCGTTTGGTCCAGTCTTTGCGCTCGCCATCCCAATCGCGCTGTTTCTGCGCGATTTCGAACGCGGAGCAGCGATCGCGCGAGCCGTGCCGATGGTCAGCTGCGCGTTCGCGATCTTGCTCTTGGTCGATTTCAAGAATTTTCCGGACAAGGGTCTGAGCGCTTTTTGCGTCGGTGACGCGCATTTCCCAGACAGTTATCGCGTCACCGCCGAGCGTTGGCTCGAGGCCGGCACGTTGATCTTTTGCGGCGCGTTCTTCTTCTTGCTCCAGGAGCGTTCTAGCCATCGAGACGCCCGCTTCCAAATCAGCGAGTACCGCGTCTGGCCGCGGGTCTTGCGCCAACTTTGGGCAGGCAATTTGTTGTTCTCCGCGGTGGTCATCCAGGCCGCGTTGGTCGGGCTGTGCCTACTCGGATTGCTGAGCGACCGCGTGCTTGCGCTGGGCAAGCTCGAGATGTTGGGCGCTGCGCAGCGCTCGTGGGCGGCGCGGGCAGCCGTCGGTTTGCCGTTCTTGTTGGCGACGCCGCTGCTGTTGATGTTGGTGCGCGACGCGTTTCGAACGTTGTTCGATCCCGAACTCGGCAGTTCCTTTGGCGCAGGTACTCTCTCTCGCGGTTTGTCGGGTGGTCTCTCTCGCGCACAGGCCGCGCTCGGCGTGTGCGTCGCGTTCGGGCTGTGCCTGAGCCTGGGCTACTACCCAATGCTCGCCGCGCAAATTTCGCCCAAACAAGTGTTCGACGCCTTCCGACGACAAGCCGAACCCGGTGAGCCTCTCGCCATGTTGGGCGGGGGAACTGCGAGCGCGACTTACTACGCTGGGCGCAACGTGCCCACGTTCGACACGCCTGCGCGCGCCTTCGACTGGCTCACCACGAGCCCCGAGCGCCGCTGGCTCGCGATTCGCGAAGCGGACCTCGGAGCACTGAATGCGCTGTATCGAGCAAGCCAAAATCCTCCCCGCAACCTGCCGGTGCTCGACGATAGCTCGAGCGAGATCTTGCTCGTATCCAACCGCTTGGGGCAGGCGACGAACAAGAACCCGCTCGCAAGCTACGTGCTCGAACAGGCTCCCTCGCCCACGCGTCCACTGAGCGCCAACTTGGGCGACAAACTCGACGTGCTCGGGTGGGACACTCTGGATCTCGAGGGCCACACGGTCGAGGCTGTCGAACCGGGACGTCGCTACGTGTTCGTGATCTACTTTCGGGTCGTCCAGCCGATCAGCGGATCATGGGAGACCTTCATTCACGTGGATGGGTTCCAACGACGCTTCAACGGAGATCACCCGACTTTGGCCGGAAAATATCCGTTCAATCTGTGGCACCCGGGGGATTTCGTCGCCGATCGAAGCGAGTTCTCGCTCGAGCCCAACTTCGGCGCGGGCAAGTACCGGGTGTACTTTGGCCTCTACAGTGGAAACCGGCGGCTCGAGGTACGGCGCGGACCGGCCGTGGAAAATCGCCTCGAAGCCGGCTTTTTGGATGTGCGCTAAACGCGCCATGGATTGCTCCGTGACACCTGCTCGCAATGGGGTTAAGCGACAGGAGTGAACGACGAGCAGGGTAAGCCGTCAGAGCCTCCCGTTTCGGAGCTACCTCCAGTTTCGGAACGAAGGATCTACGAGCGCGTCGATGTCGAGTGGTCGGTCGATTGTGAAACCGAGCAGACGTTCCTTTACGCCAGCATCACGAACATCTCCGAGATGGGGATCTTCGTTGCGACGCGCGAGCCGTTGGAAGTCGGTACGCGCTTGACGCTGCGCTTCGCGATGCCCGGTGAGGAGTCGCCGTTCATCTTGCTCGGCCAGGTGCAGTGGGTGAATCCGATCCGCATGTTGTCCGACAATCCCAATCCGGGAATGGGCATCCGCTTCGTCGACCTCTCGAGCGAGAACCGCGAACGGATCATCAATTCGGTACGCACGATCGCGTACGTGCGCGACAACGCGAATTGAGGTGAAACGCGCGTGTCGCGCGTTTTTTGCACCAGCGCGAACGATTTTACGCGGCCAGAGCGGCGAATTTTCGCAAAAATATGCGAAAAAACCGGCCCCAATGACCAAACCATGACCCCCACTCGAGGTGCGGCTGCTACAGTCCCGCGACCGATGCGCCCTCGTATTGCCGCCGACTACCGCACCCTGCTCTGGGTAATGATCGCTCCTGCCCTGGTGGCGCTGCAGTTCGCACGCCCTGCGCTGGTCCCGTATCTGTGGTGGGTGAGCGCGTATTTCGCGCTCGCGTGCGGCGTGATCGCGCACAACCACAATCATTGCCCGACCTTCAAGGGCAAGCTCCAGAACCAGATCTTCGGAAACTGGATTTCGATCTTCTACGGGTACCCGACGTTCGCTTGGATCCCGACCCACAACCTGAACCATCACAAGTACGTGAACCGCGCGGGGGACGCGACGATCACCTGGCGCTACACCAATCGCCACAACTTGCTGGTCGCGGTGACCTACTTCTTCGTCTCGAGCTACTGGCAGAGCGATCCGATCAAGTTCTTCATTCGCAAGGCGAAGAAAGAGAACCCCTCCCTCTACCGCCGCATCCTGCTCCAATACACCATCTGGGGCGGGGCTCACTTGTCACTGCTGGCGCTCTCGATCGCGCTGCACGGTTTGAAGACCGGCCTGTACGTGTACGTGATGACTTTGCTCATCCCCGCGTTCTTCGCGCTGTGGACGATCATGCTCTTCAACTACGACCAGCACGTGCACACCGATCCGTGGTCCAAGCACAATCACTCGCGCAGCTGGGACGGAAAGCTGCTGAATTTCCTGCTGTTCAACAACGGCTACCACGCGGCTCACCACGAGAACCCGGGCGTGCATTGGAGCAAACTGGCCGAGGTGCACGCCGTGCTCGCGCCCAAGATCGATCCGGCGCTGATCGAGCGCAGCCTGGCCTGGTACTGGACGCGGGAGTACTTGGTCGCGCTTTTCGTCCCGAGCATGGGCTCCAAGCAAATCGGCCGCGCACCCTTCGACGCTCCGGACGGCAACGCCGTCAACGTAGCCTCCGCGGACGTCGACGTGGGCGAAGCGGGCACCAACGCGCAAATGGTCAGCCCTTGAGCGCTCGCGCGTAGCGTCTTTCTCTGGGAACCGCTTCGTGCACACGGCGCGCCCACGAGGGGCGTTGCTGGATCACGCCTTTCGGCTGTCACGGAGTCTGTCGCTCGCGCGCTCTCGAATGCTTCTGGGGCTGCCTCGGTGCGGCCCGCGTGCACCAGTGCGTCGCGGCGCGGGGCCACGCGTTCCGATTTTTCGTTCAAGGACGCGTTAGGAGGGCGCCACCAGCGAGAGCCGGCTATTTGCTGCTCGCCGCCGGCTTGGACGGAACGGCGGGGGCGGCTTTGCCCTTTGCAGCGGCGGCGGGTGGTGCGGCGGCGGACGGCGCAGCAGCGGCCTTACGGATCGCGACTTCCTGATCCGCGACGCGTTGGTCCAGCTCGGCGATCGCTTCTTTGGCTCGAGCCTTGTAACTGGGGTCGGCCTCGAGCTGCTCGTAGGTGTGGCGTGCGCGCGTGAGATCGCCGAGCGTTCGGTAGCAGTCAGCGGCCTGCCAGGCGGCCTCACTCGCGACCGAGCCCGGGTAGCGGGTGCGCACCTCTTCGAAGCGTGGAGTGGCGGCCGGGCAACCGGAGACTCGGCGTAGGGCTTGCGCGCCGTAGAGGGCAGCGCTTCCAGCGTGCGAGCCGCCGAGGTTCGCGATCTCCTCGAACCGATGCTGCGCCTCGCTGTAACGTCCGTCGCGAAAAGCAGCCATCGCGGAGTCGTAGTTCGCGTCGCTGTCGATGTTCGGTTCGCTGCTGCCCTCGAGCTCTTTGTCGTCTGCGATTGCGCCGGTGCCCAGACCGTCGCGCGCGGGCTCGAGGGCAGGGGCGGGCGCGGCCGCGACGCGGGCTGCAGCGGGTGCAGCCGCTTCGGGCTTTGGTTCCGCCGCGCGCTCGCGACGCGGCGCGGGTTCTTCGGCGCGCGGACTCGGCGCGGCATGAACTGCAACGCGCGCCGATTCCGCTGCGTCCGCTTTCTTCGGCAACACCGCGATCGTCTCGTTGTCGCTCTCTGGCACACCGCGCTCGGTGACGAGTACGTGTTCGCGATCGCCCGGCTGCGCGCGCAAGAAGAACAGACTCGAGCCGATCATCAACATCAACAGCGCCGCCATCGGTACTTGCGGTCGCATGGCGTAGCTCGCGAGCAGTGACAGGCCGCGGCCGAGCCGCTTGCCGATGGGGAGCAGACGAGTCGCGCGCTCCTCGGCGTGCAGGATGCGCTGCTCGAGTCCCTCGGGGGGATCGACCAAGGGCAGCGCGCCGACTTCGCGCGTCGCGCGCAGGCCGGAACCGATGGCGCGGCAGCGCGCACAATGCTCCATGTGGCGCTTGGCTGCGGCGGTCGTCAGCTCGTCCAGCTCGTCGTAGAGCAGGTCGAGTACGATTCGGTCGAACTTCTCGCAATCCACGATAAATACCCTGCGAAACGCCTAGCGCAGTGCGCGGGCGTACTCCTCGAAATCGCACAAAGCGTCTTTCAAACGATCGAGCGCGTAGCGCATCCGACTCTTGACCGTGTTCTCACCCACACCAGTAATTTCAGCGATCTCTCTGAACGGCAAGTTGGCGACCTCGCGCAACAGGAACACCTCGCGCTGATCGTCCGGCAACGAGTCGACCGCCTTCACGATCGAGGAACGAACCTCCGCCGACAGCGCGTTGCGCTCGGCGCTCGCTTGCGGGTTGGGATCGGCGACCGACTCGGCGAGGGGCGCGTCGCTCGGCCCGGGCTGTGGTTGGTCGAGCGACGCATGACGACGATGCGACGCTTTGCGCAGCTGATCGATGCACAGGTTTCGCGCGATGGTGTAGAGCCACGTCAAGAAGCGCGCTTCGTGTTTGAACTCGGCTGCGTTTTGAACCAAGCGCATGAACACGTCCTGGGTCACATCCTCAGCAACCGATGGCACGCGAAGTTGACGCAGCACGAAGTTGTAGATGGGTCGGTTGTGACGACGCACGAGTTCCACGAACGCTCTGCGTTCGCCTCTCTGGTAGCGCACCATGAGGATCTCGTCCGTTGCATCGTCCTGCACGGCCGCCATTCGGGAATTCACTCTCGCCGGCTGGCGGCAGGGCGCTCGTTGCTTGGGATGAGACCTCCGTCTGAGGTCAGGGCCGTTGCCCGATTATTACGTCCCATGGCGGCGTTCGATCTGCGGTCCGATCCGGTTTTCCAACCGTAGCGCTCGGCGGATGTTTCCTGCAAGACACAGCGTTTTCTAAGCGATTCAGCGGTCCGGCGCCCGGCCGGCCCGAGGGCAGAATGCGCGAGCGGCGTCGTCCGAGGTTCTCCCGCGAACGGCGAGCCGGCTGGCTTCGGTCGCACAGCCGAGAAACGTCCCCGAGTAGGTGAGTGTGTGACTGATTTGGGAAGCATCCCCAAGTGCCGGGGGCTAGTCACCCCGGGCTGCCGCAACCTCGCGAAGAACTGTGAAAATCCGACTTGGCGGGAAGGCTCGCGCAGAGGAAGATGCCGGGCGGAGCTTGGGGCTCCATTCGACGGTCGAGTATTGGCGCCGGGGGAGTGAAGCCACCCGGTAGCCATCCTCAATCTCTCTGGAGAGGGTAGTGATGCGCCTTAGCAAAGCCTTTTGGTTGTCCGCAGTCGCGGGAATTGTTTCGTTGGCGTCTGTGGGTCATGCGCAGACCACTGCGAGCCCCGCTGCCGCGACCCCCGCTGCCAGCGCCAGCGCGAAACCTGCTGACAAAGCGCCGAGCGCGCCGAGTGCGAGCGCCGCGGCGCCCACCTCGTCCGCGCCTGTGCCGACGCCCGCAACTGCCGCGCCGGCTGCGGCCACGCCCGCGACTGCCACGCCCACCGCTCCGGCTGCAGGAGCCACGGCCGCTCCCTCGGGCAGCTCGCCGATGGATGGCTCGACCTACGTCGTTCGTCTCCGCGATCTCGAACAGCACATCGACGAGCTCAAGGAGCAGATTAGGCGCAGTCACACCCGGCTCAGCCTCCTGAGCGACACGATTCTCTCGGGCGGGGCCGGCGGAGCGCGCGCGGAGATCACTTTTCGCAACGACTTGAGCAGCGCGTTCCGCTTGACCGGCGCGTTGTTCGTGCTGGATGGCGCGGTCCAGTACAACAAGCAAGACGAGGCTGACGACAGTCCGCTCGCGAATCAGAAGGACATCCCGATCTTCATCGGTTCGATTCCTCCCGGCGATCACACGGTGCAAATCGTGCTTCAGCTGCGCGGCAACGGCTACGGCGTCTTCTCCTACCTCAAGGGTTACAAATTCAAGGTGCCGTCGAGTCATTCCTTCACCATCACCGAAGGCAAGACGCTCAAGCTCGACGTGATCGCCTGGGAGAAGGGTGACGTGACCACCGATCTCACGGATCGCCCGGCGATTCGCTTCACGGAGAACGTGCGCTCAGGCACGACTGCACCCGACAGCGCGGTGCCAGCCGGAACTCCGGCTCCGGCTCCGGCCTCGGCCAACGTGGGCGTCTCGGTGGGCACGGGAGGCAAGTGATGCTCAGGCGACCGCTCAGGAGCCGGGAACTCGCCGCGGTCGGCTTGGCTCTGTTCTTTGCGCGTCCGAGTTTTGCGCTCAGCACGTCCGAAGCTCAGGGGCGCGCCACGCTCGCCATTCAAAGCGTCGAAGCGGAAATTGGTCGGCCGCCACCACCGTCGAAGTTCCGTGAGCCACCGGCGACGCCGGCCGTTCGCATCGCGAACGCGGACATGTTGCTGCACGCCAAGAACTACGACGCGGCGATCGAGGTGCTCAGCAAGGTGCTCGAGCTCAATCGCCAGGGCAAAGCCTCGGAAGCCGACTATGCGGACGCGACGTTTCTAATCGCCGAGGCTTATTTCCAATCGCGGCAGTACCTGTCTGCACGGCGGCACTACCGCGAGACGCTCGAACGCGCGACCCGCCCGGCCTACGGCGAGTACGTCGGGCGCTCGCTCAGCCGCCTGGTCGACATTTCCCTGCGCACCGACGATTTGGAGAGCCTCGACTTCGTATTCGCCCGCCTCGACAGCCTACCCCAGGCCGACAAATCCGGTTCCCTGCCGTACGCTCGCGCGAAGGCACTGTACGCTCGCAAGGACTACAACGCGGCGAAATCTGCGGTGAACGCGGTCCCCGCGGGCTCGGAGTACACGCTGCAAGCCCAGTACTTGCTCGGCGTCGTGCTGATGAAAGAGACTTTGGCCGTTGCGCCGCCCGCGGCCGCAGCCGCTTCCCCGGGAGCCAAGCCGGTGGCCGCTCCGGACACGCGTTTCACGCAAGCCATCGAACAATTCCGCAAGGTCACGCGGATGCCGGCCAGCACCGCCGCCACTCGGCACGTGGTCGATCTCGCGTGGATGGCGATTGGGCGATTGTTCCACGAGACCGACGACTACGTCGAGGCCGCCGAAGCTTACAGTCACGTCGACCGGGGCTCGCCCGAGTTCTCGACGATGCTTTACGAACTCGCGTGGGTGTACGTTCGGCTCGGTGACTTCGAGCGCGCGCAGCGTGCGTTGGAAGTGCTGACAATCACCGATCCGAACAACTTGGAGCTGGCAGACGGGTCGTTGCTACGGGCGGATTTGATGCTGCGCGCAGGGGCGTTTCAGAACGCACTGGGCCTGTACAAGGACGTGTCCGCGCACTTCGATCCGATTCGCCAGCAACTCGACAATTTCCTGAAGTCGACCAACGACCCGGCGGTCTATTACGACAAGCTGACGGCCGATGACTTCGGCGCCGCGTCCGACGACAAGCTGCCCAAGGTGGTGCTGGATTGGGCCCGTGATCAAGCCGAAGATCAACACGTGTTCGGCGTGATTGACGACGTGTCGCGTTCTCGCGCGTTGATCAAGAACTCGCGCAAGCTCGCGTCCAAGCTGACCGCGGTGCTCTCGGTGTCCTCGCGCGTCAAGGCGTTCCCCGAGATCCAAGTTCAGCTGCAGCAGGTGTTCAGCTTGCAGAACAAGCTGGCTCGCGCGCGTGGCACTCTGGCCGAGGGCATCGACGACGTGGCCAACAGCAGCGTTGGCGGCGAGCTTGCCAGCGTGCGCAACGAACGCCGCACTCTGATGAAGCGCCTCGGCTGGATGCCCGTGAGCGAAAGCGATTTCCTGCACCGTGACGAATCGGGCGACTCGCAATGGTCGAAGGCTTCACAGGCGCTGCAAGAGCTCACGGTAGAGGCCGACAAGCTGAATGCGATCGTCAACGGCCTACACCGCGTGATGAACGAAGCCGACAAGCATGGCGTGACTTCGGACCCGCAGAGCCGAGCGCGCTTCCAGCTCGAAATCGAGGCCAACGAGCGCGATTTGGTCACGTACCACAAGAAGATCGAAGAGTTTCGCAACGCGGTCGAACTGGGCAAGGCGCAGATCGGTTTCGGTGATCAGCGCTACGTCGACGATCAGGACGTTCGGAAGCGCTTCCGCGAGCTGCTTTCGCGCGAGGTCGCCTTGTTGGTCGCAGGTCAGGACTCGTCGGACGCAGCCGCGTACGCACGGTCGATTCAGCCGGTCTTGTCTCGTGCCGACAACGACGACGCGGCATTGGATCTCCAGCGATCGAAATACGAGCAGCAAGCGATCGAACAAGCCAACGCGCTGCGCGACAAGATCTCGCAGGAGATCGCCTTGATCGAAGGCTACGCGCAGAACCTCGACGGCCTCGACCAACAAGCGCGGCTCTTGGTGGGCGAGATCGCGATGAAGAACTTCAATTTGGTGCGCGACCGTTTGAAGAGCATCGTGCTGCGCGCAGACGTGGGTATCGTGCAAGAAGCATGGGAAGTTCGCGAGGAGCAGGCGCTGCGGGTGCGCAACCTACAGCGCGAGCGCGCGCGTGAAGAACAGACGCTGAACGACGAGCTCCGCGAAGTGCTCGACGACGCAGAGGAACAGCAATGACTCGCAATCTCAGCTCCGGGCTCTTGACGGCCGCTGCGCTGATCGCCGCTTCGATCACGTCGTCCGAAATGGCGCTCAGTCAGACCGCGGGTCTCGCGGCCAGCGCGGCAGCAGCCAACAGCGCCGCACCCTCCGCGAGCGCGGCTCCGGCGGCCAGCGCGGCTCCGGCGGCCAGCGCGGCGCCAACGACGAGCTCCAACGCTCCCGCCGTTGCCGCTCCCTCTGGGGCTATCGGTATCGGTACGCCCAAATTGCGCAAGCAAGCGCCACCGCCACCGGCACCTACGCCCGCTCAATTGAAGGCGTTCGGCATTTTGCAGCAAGAAGCGCGCGACTACGAAGCGGGCTCGAAGGCCTTCCGGCGCAACTTGACGATGATCGTTCGTCATCATTACGAGCAGCGCCGACAGCGCGTGCTGACCGCGCTCGACCGCGAGATCACGGAAGAAAAGCACGGCCTCGATGACGCGCGCCAAGAAGCGATCGCGCGCCTAGAGAGTTTCGTCGAGCGCTACAGCGGTGAAAACGCCGATCCTCGCTCGACGCCGGACGCAATGTTCCGCCTGGGCGCGTTGTACGAGGAGCGAGCGCGCTCGAACAACGACGCGGATCTGACGACGGCGCTCGATCCAGCCCTGGCGATGTACCGCCGGTTGATCAAAGAGTTCCCGCACTACGAAGAAATCGCCGCCGTTCATTACTACTTGGGTCACGGCTACACCGACGCGGGCCGCATCGAAGAGGGACAACAGGCTTGGCGATCGCTCGTGTGCTCGAATCGCTACACGGTGAAGGACGACCCGAAGGACGCAGGGAAGATCGCGCTCGATCCGCTGGCCCAGGACCACGACGATAAGTTCTGGCAGGAGTGGTACAACAAGAATCCGGTGCCTCTCGACCAGGTGGGAGGCAGGGGCAGGGGCGGAGCCAAGGCCGGCGCTTCGAAGGCCGTCGCGGGGAAGCCCGTCGCTGACGCCGAGGAGCGTGTCTTCACTGACCCGTACGACGGTTGCAAACCGCTGCCCCAAAAAGTCGAGCTCGGTGAAGATCCGCGTTACCTCGCGGAAATCTGGTGGCAGCTGGGCAACTTTCACTTCGATCAAATCGACCCACACGGTGGTCCGTACAACTTGAATCGGGCGGTCAGCGCGTACGACCACTCGATGGAGTTCAAGAAGCCGCCGATCTTCGGCGTCGCGATGTACAAGCAGGCTTGGACTTATTACAAGCAGCAGCGCTACAAAACCGCCGTCGAATGGTTCGTCAAGCTGCTCCACTATGCGGACGAACAAGAGGCAAAGACCGGGGATCCGGGTGCGGATTTCCGCGCGGAAGCGTACACGTACATTGCGGGTTCGCTGACGTACGTCGATTTCGACGGTCCGCCTCCGGAGTTGCCGTACATCCCCCGCAATGACGTGCTCGACACCGAGACCGACCCGGTCGCCGCCGAGAACAAGATGGCAATCGCCATCCAACGCGTGCAAGACCCGGCGCTGATTCCACAGGATCAAAAGTGGACCGTCGAGATCTACAAAGCGCTCGCGCAAGAGTACATCGAGATCACCCAGAACCGGAATGCGGTCGCGATGTTGGAGCTGACCCTCAAGCGGTTCCCGATGAATCGCGACGCGCCGGTGATGCAGAACAAGGTCGCGGAACTTTACGATCAGCTCGCTCGCTTGGCGCCCGATGGCTCCGCGGCGCGCGCCGAATACGCGAGTAAAGCCCTCGAGGCGCGCACGCGGCTCGCGGCCTACGTCGGCACGACGCCATGGGTAGACGCGAACAAGGACGACCCTGAAGCGCTGCAGACCGCAGAGCAACTCGTGAAGGGTGGCTTGAAGCGCGCGGCGGCCGACCACACGAACTTCGCGCGTGGTTACTACGAGAAGGCGCTCGAGCTGAACGACGCGGGCGAACAGCACGCGCTGCTCGAAAAATCGATCGCCGAGTATCGACTCGCCGAGACGGGGTGGAACGCCTACCTCGAGCAAGATCCGACCGCCATGGACTCCTACGAGAGTCGCTATTGGTTGGCGGACGCGCGCTATTGGGTGGTCGTCTTGCAGATCGCGATCGGCAAATCTCCCACGCCGGAGGAGATCAAGATCGCGCACGATAGCGCGGTTGCGGTGCGCGACTCGAACGAAGACGACAAGTACCTGCAGCCCGCCGCCTACGACGTGGTGACGTTGGCCGAAAAGGTGCTCGAAGACGAATACCGCAAATTCGAGGACAGCAAGGGGACGCAGGGCATCGAGAAGCGCACCGAGCTCCGCTTCGAAGGCGATGGTGATTCACGCAAGGTCGTGAAAGACCCGATGCCGCAACGAGTGTTGGACGCCGTGAAGGCGCGCGACGAGTACAACGACCGCATTCCGCTCGACCGCGATCCCCAGAAGAACGGCCTATTGTACTCGTTCCAGTCGGCGGATCTGTACTTCGTGTACGGCAACTTCGACGACGCGCGCAAGCGCTTCCAGCCGCTCTACGAGCAGTACTGCGGGGTCAACGAGTGGGGCTACAAGTCCTGGGAAAAGCTCATCAGCATGAGCAATTTCGAGGGCAACGCGGAGGAGAGCCGCAAGCTCGCGGAGGGCAAGAGCTGCGCGTTCAACGCCGAGACTCAAAAGGCCGAAGAGAGCATTCGCAAGCCCGTGAAACAGGGCGTTGCCTACCTCGACGCGCGAAAGCTGTATGAAGAGGCGCAGAAGATGCCGGATGGCCCGGAGCGCGCCAAGAAGTGGCGCGAAGCCGCGGCCGCCTACAAGGTCGCGCTCGACGCCGCGCCGGATCGCGACGAAGCGCCGGAAGCCGCGATGAACGGCGCCTTCGCCTACAAGCAAGTCGGCGAGTACGACAAGGCGATCGCGATGTACGAGCTGTTCAACTCCCGCTACGGCAACGAGCAAACCTTGAACAAGCTGCAGAACGGCGACGCCAAAGCCAAGCCGCCCACGCCGGCACAACCGAAGAAATACGAAGAGCGCGTCAAGTACCTGCAGGGGTCGTTCGATGCGCTGGCCGGCGCTTACGTGCTGTTCTTCAACTATCCGCGCGCCGCCGAGACGTACGACAAGATCAGCAACAACACCCACTTCGCGCAGGCCGACCGACGCAATGCGGCGCGCCAGGCGCTGTCCTTGTATGCAAGCCTGGGTGACCGCGGCGGCATGGGCCGCGCGCGCGAGCGTTTCCAAGCGCTCGGTGCTTCGCCCAAGGAGATCGCCGAGGCCGATTTCATCGTGGCCAGCGCCGAGCTCAAGCGCTGGGACCAATACAGCGCGGACGAGGGCGCGAACGCCAACGCGCGGCGCGGTGCACAACGCGCCATGGACGACTACTACAACGCGAACAAGGGTAAAGACGCCGCCGCGCAGTACGTGGTGCAGGCCGCGTACTACAGCGCCAAGACGCGCAAGGCCGTGGCCGCCGGCGACACCAACAAATGGTGGGACAACACGATCGCCGCGTTCGACAAGTGGAAGCGTCTCGCGCCGACCGAGAACGGCAAGAACGCTGCCCTCGGCTCGCGTGAAGCGGGCATGGCCGCCGAGGCCGAGTTTACCGAGCTCGATCAAGATCTAGCGCGCACGTTCGACTACGAATCCGGCTTCCACCACTACAAGGGCACTTCCGTCGAGGTCGTGGCCGAGTATCAAAAGGACGCCGGCGAAGCCAAAAAGCGCTACGACAAACTGCAGCACGTGATCGACGCCTACGTGTCGCCTGAATGGACCACCGCGGCCATCGCCCGACAAGGCTCGCTTTACGATTCACTGCGTACGGGGCTCTACAACACACGCGCGCCGCAATTGAAGATCTTCGACGCCAAGACCGAGGCGGTCTTGAAGAGGGCGGAAAATAGCGACAATCCGGATTTGCAGGAGAAGGCGGACGCGCTGCGCGTCAAGGTCCAGAATGCCTGGCGTGATCGCCGCGACCAAGAGCTCAACAGCGCCGATCAGATCATGGTCGATCGCTACGGGAACGCCGTCGTGCTGGCGAAGCGCTACAGTGTATCGAACCCAGAAGTGACCCGCGCCATTCGGCGCTTGGCGTTCTTCACCGACGTGATCGGTGAGGCGAAGATGCAGCAGTACGCAGGCAGCATCAAAGACCTGAATTACACCGCGGGAATGTTCCCGCGCATGCGACCCGGACAAGCGTCGGCTTCACCGCCGCAAGCCTTGCCCACACCCTTGCCGGCATTCGTGCAATGAGGAAAGTGAGGACCATGACGCGCTTCACCATCACGCATTGCACTCGGCGCTTCGCCTCGGCGCTCGCGCTCGCAGCTGGCTTGGGCAGCATTGCTTGTGGTGGTGGCGCAGCGGCCAGCAAGGGCGCAACGACACCCGGTCAAGCTGGAGCCACCGAACCTGCCCCCAGCACCGGCCCCGCCCCAGCGGGCGCTCAATTCGGCATCGGTGATGCGCCGACCAATGGCGAAGCGGCCAGCAATCGGCCGAAGATGAACGCAGCGGCGCAGACCGCTTACAACGCGGGAATGGACGCATTCAAGAATGGAGATCTGGCAGGCGCGAAGACCCAATTCACGCAGGCCACGCAAGCCGATCCCAAGGCCTATCAAGCGTTCTATTCCCTGGGCGTGGTGCGCGAACGCACCAACGAAACCGCGAGCGCGCTGACCGCGTATCGTCAAGCCACCACGATCGTCGCCGACTACGAGCCTGCAATTGCTGCTTACGCGGTCCTCCTGGCACGCACTGGTAAGCCGGAAGACGCAGTCGAGTTCTTGAACCAACGCCAAGCGCAAATGCCGAAGAGCGCTGCCGTCTCCGCGGCGATGGCGGAGGTGAAGTCGATTCAGGGCAATTCCGGTGAAGCACAACGCCTCGCCCAAGAGGCGCTCAAGCTGAATCCCGACTACCGCCCGGCGATGGTGACGCTGGCTCGCGATCACTACCGCTCGCGACGCTTGGATTTGGCGCTGTACGCGCTGAAGGGCATCCTCGACGGCTACGGTGAGGAAAATCCGCCGCGCGACAAGAACAACGCCGAAGCGCGTCTGATCCGCGGCTTGATCTACAAGGAACAAGGCCTGCGCGGTCCAGCGATTCAAGAGCTGCAAAAGGCGCTCGAACTACGTCCCGACCTGGTCGAAGCGCGCGTGCAGCTGTCGTCGTACTTCTTGGAAGCCGGCAACGCAGCGGATGCGCAGAAACTGCTCGAGCCCGCACTGAAATACGATGCCGACAACGTGATTGCACACCTCAACCTGGGCGACGCGTATCGCCTGCTCGGGCGACCCGCTGACGCCAAGCGCGAGTTCGACTGGGTCAAGAAGCGCGATCCCAGCATCGCCCAGGTCCACTACAACCTCGGCCTCTTGTACTTGTTCACCGAGAATTTCCCGGGTGTTCCCCCCGGGCAAGCTGCCGACATCGCGATTGATGAACTGAATCAATACAAGAAGATGAAACCGCGCGTCGCAGGCGGCACGCCGGACGACACCGATGAACTGATCACTCGCGCCAAAACCAAGAAGGCTCTGCTCGACGCCAAGGCCGCGGAAGCGGCGGATGCTGCGGCCGCGCCGCCGCCAGCCGCTGCGCCAGCAGGTGCTCCGCCAGCCGCTGCGCCAGCAGGTGCTCCGCCAGCCGCTGCTGCACCGGGAGCCGCGGCTCCCGCCGCTCCCGCTGCCCCCGCGCCTAAGGCCACGACCCCGCCCTCAGCGACGTTTGGGCCTGCTACCGGAGGCAACAAGTGAAAAAAAATCTCGTGAACGCGGCCCGTTCGGGTTTGCTCCTCTTCATGCTGTTCGGCTCTGAAAACGCCTTTGCTCAAAAGAAGGGGCGAGTCGTAACCATCAGCGAGGTAACGATCGTCGGTCGCGTACAAAAGCCGATCGCCGCCGTCGATGTGAGTCGGATCCAACCGAAACTCACGCTCGCGGAACTGCGTCAGCCGTTCTTGGATCGCATCGAAAAAGCGATCTACAACGACCCGTTCTGAGCTTGCGCTGGGAGCTCATTTTCGCTTGGGTGATCGCGGCGCTGTGCTCGTTGCTGGCGCTGCGGCTACTGCGATCTCTGAGGCTCCTTGGCGCCCCAGAGCCGCGCACGCTGCTTAGCGAACTGCTTGCGGAAGTCGGCGCGAGCAGCCTCGATTCGGAGTTCGCGCGCCGCTCGGCGATTGCAGAGTTGAATCGCAGGCTCTCCGACATTTCATTCGAGCTCGGTTCGTTGCCCGCGCGTTTCACTGCTCTCACGCGGATCTGCTTGGCGAGCGGCACGGCCTTGGCGCTCTTTCGCTACATTGGCGCCAGCGCGAGCTCAGCCACGGCGATCGAGCGCGTGCTCGAGCTGGTCGCGTGCGGCGCAAGCGGCGTCGTCGGCGCCGCTTGCGTGCTAGCCGTCGGTCGCGTGGCCAAGCAGAAAACATCGGTAATTCGCGAAGAGTGGGATCGTTCGTCGCGTGAGGCGGGAAAGTCACTGGGCACCTCGCTCGAGGCCCCCGTGCGCGAGCGGACTCGATGAGGCGAGCGGAGCTGCCCGAAAAATTCCATCGGAACCGACTTTCGCGGCTAGACCGTTGCAGGCTACTCTCCGTAGATCAGAGGGAACGAACTCTCGCTCGCCGGTGTCCGAACGAAAGCGCGGAGCATTCGGCAATGTTCGGCAGTGACGTAAAGAGGAAGCTTCAATGACCCAAGGGTTCCAGCAGCAACCAGGCACAGGCGGTTCGCAACGCCCCGGACAGATGACCGCCGTGATGCGCGCCGTCGCAGCAACCGGTCCGAAGGTGCTGCGCATCGGCGTAGTGCAGGGGGGTCGGGTTTCGGAAGAGCGCATCATCAAGCAGCGCACTCACGTCACCGTCGGTCCGAGCGAAAAGAACATGTTCGTGATCGCGACCTCGAACGTGCCGGCCACCTTTCGCCTGTTCGAGCTGGTGGGCAACGACTACCACATGAACTTCCTGGACGGCATGACCGGGCGCATCGCCCTGCCTACGGGTATTTCGGATTTGTCGCTGCTGAAGGGTCAGGCACGACGCACCTCACAGGGCGCATATCAAATCAGGCTGACCGAAGACTCGCGCGGGAAGGTCGTGATTGGCGACACGACGTTCTTGTTCCAATTCGTGGCGCCGCCGCCGATCCAGCCGAAACCACAGCTGCCCGTCGCTGTTCTGCGCGGTGCGAGCGCGATCGATTGGAACACCACGATCATCGCCGCGGTCTCGTTCCTATTCCACTTCTTGTTGCTCGGTTCGATCTACTCGGATTGGCTAGATCCAGTCGTCGATGACGAGCTGAGCGTCGCAGGCGTGATCGACTCTTTGAAGAGCTTGCCGCCGCCCCCGCCGGTCGAAGACAAGCCCGAGGACAAGCCAGACGAAAGCAAACAGGCCGAGAAGGCTCCGGAGAAAGCGGCGGCGCCGGTTGCTCAGGCCGCCCCGGGTCCCAAAGCGCCTGCAGGCCACCTCAACGAGAAGCAGGCGGCGGCTTTGCACAACGACCTCGATCAACTCGAAATGCAAACGCTCGGCGCATTGGGGAGCACCAGCCCGGCGACTGCAGGTGTGTTGAAGGGTAGCGAGGTGGCGACCAGCGCTCTCGATCAGGCTGCGGCGAGCAGTGCAGGCGTCGGCGTGGGCACGGGTGATCTGAAGCTCGGTTCAGGCGGCGGGGCAATTCGTCCGGGTATGGGAGGTACTCTTGCCGGAATCGGTTCGAGTGGTCGCACGACGGGGACCGAGGGCACCGGTACCGGCACTAAGGTCGCGGGGCCGAAAGGCAACGCGAACGTGGGCGGAGCCGCTGTAAGCGGTGGCACCGTCGGCAATGCATCGCGCGTCGTCGCAGGCATGCGCGCCGGATTCCGCGCGTGCTACCAGCGTGCGTTGGCCGAAAATCCGGATGCAGCTGGCAACATCACACTCACGATTCGCGTCGGCGCGGGCGGTGAGGTAACGGGCGTCAGCGGCTCTTCTGGTAGCTTGCCTGCCTCGGTGGTGGCATGCGTCAAAGCCCGCGCTCAGGCTGCGCAGTTCGATGCCCCCGAGGGCGGTAGCGCCGTGATTTCAGTGCCGGTCACGTTCGTGAAGCAGTGAGTCGCTCGACCCAATAATGCTCGGGTCGCTCCAGACGCTGAACATCTTCGGCGTTCGGGGCACCCTATTGGGTCGTGATCGCTACGCTTCACAGCTAGTGGCGTTTTTGCTCCGGCCGAATGGCTGAAATCGCGGAAATCAAAGCTCTTTTAGTCAGACGCACTGCGTTGACACCGAAATTGTAGGTTCATATACTCGTGCCGGCTCCGACTGGAGTTGAGCTGAGGGAGGCTTGGTTTAGAAAATGCGAGCGACAACAAAAGCATGGGCTCTTTTGGCAGCTGGTGCGGTGCTGTGTTGCTTCGGCGTGGCGCTCGCACAAAACGGCGAGGCGCCCCCGACTGCAGTTGGTATCGAATCGCAGCAGGACGTGAACCTCACTCCCGCGCAGATGTTGCAACGCGCGCGCTCCTTCAAGCCAATGATGGAATCCAACGCGGCACTGGTTCAGCGCCAAGCGAGCGACGCCAAGGCCAAGCGCGACGTCGTGAAGACATTGTGCCTCAGCGATAAGCTGAGCCAAATCCATGTCGCGGTGAGCACGGCTACTGGCCGCATCGAGACGTTGGAAGCAGCGGTCAACCACAACGAACCCGATCGCGCCAAGCACGAGTTCACGATCGTTCAGGTACTCAAGGATCGTTCGTCGGCGTTGGTCTCCGAAGCCAATCAGTGCATCGGTGAGGAGACTGGCTTCATCGGTGAGTCGACCGTGACCGTGAGTATCGATCCTTCGATACCTGATACCGATCCATCGGATTTTCCGCCCGACCCGCTCGTGTCGCAACCTCCGACACTCAGCAGTCCGATTCAATAGCGCCGACCGGCTTTCTCCCCGCTCCTAATTTCCCCCGAAGAACCGATCGGTCCCATGAAGTTCTGCCTTACGCTTGCCGCGACCGTGCTCCTGGGCGCCATTTCGCTCGAGGCCCACGCTCAGGCCCAGCAACCTTGGCTCGCCGATCGCCGCTATGGCGAAGGTATTGGCGTGCGAGTTGGGAACCTGGAGCTACACCCGGGTATCGCTGGTGAAGTTGGATACGACTCCAACTACTTCCTGCGGGCGCCCTCCGAGGGTCCGCTGTCTGCTTACCGTTTGAGGGTGACTCCGTCGATTACCCTATCAACGCTTGGCACGCAGCGCACCGAGCGCGGGGGCACGTCGCCAGTCAGGCCCAGTGTCATGTTTCGAGGAGGCGCCTACGTCTCGTACAACGAGTTGATTGCGACGGACTCGAAACACCAGAGCGAGTTTTCGGATCAGCGTCATTTAGATGTTGGGTCCGACCTTCTACTGAATGTTTTTCCAGTTGGTCGACTCGGTGCAGACGCCTACTTGAATTTCGTTCGCCAAGGGCAGCCGTCGAACGATCCGAACACGGAGAACGCCTTCGATCGCGACACCGTCCGCACCGGCGCTGGGATTACCTGGCGCCCAGGTGGGGGACTGTTCAACTGGCGGCTCGGCTACGAGTTCATGTACAACTATTTCGAGAAATCGGCCTACTCGTACCTGAACAACTTCCAAAACCAAGTGAACATGCGTGGTCGCTGGCGGTTTCTGCCGCGGACTGCGCTGCTGTACGACGGGAGTTACACGTGGGTGAACTATCCGAACCCCACGGTACAAAACGACGGCACCATCGCCCGCTCGAGCATCGGGCTGAATGGGCTCATCACCACGCGGCTCTCGCTTTTGGCGATGGTCGGTTGGGCCGGGACCTTTTACGCGCAGGCACCTGCTCAAACACCGCAGCAGTTTGATTCGCTGACTGCGCAGGCTGAATTGAAGTGGTATATCAGCGGAGGTGGGGACGTCATGAACCCGGGGTCCGCGCCGGTTGGGCTCTCGTACGCTTCAATCGGGTACGTCCGCGACGTCTCGAATAGCTATTTGGGTAATTTCTATCAGCGAGATCGCGGTTACGTGGGGTTGTCCTACCTGCTCGGCGGTGTCTTCGTCACCGGGTTGACCGCCGGCATTGCAAACCTCTCGTTCCCCGAGTCCTACTTCCCGTCGGGCACGGCTAACTGCCCCGCGACTGGTCCGTGCGTACAGCAAACGGCCTTTTCCGAACAACGTGTGGACGCGACCCTGTTCGGTGAATACCGGTTGAGCTCGTCGTTTGGACTCAACGCAACATTGAACTATGATCGCAACATCACCGACGTCAAGGTGAAGACCGACCCGTTGGGTCTGGGGCACGATGACCTCGCCTATCAACGCTGGCAGATCTTCGTCGGCGCGCGTTGGTTCTTATAATTCGAGCTTCATGAATCGAGCGACGTATCGTTGGCTGCGATGTCTCATCCGCGGCTGGCTACTTCTTTCAATGATGGTCGCCGCGGCGTGCTCACCGAGTCACAGCGGGCAGCGCATCAACCTTGCGCCGCCCACTGAGCGCTACGTGCTCGGGCCGGGAGACACCTTCACGCTCGAGATCGTGGGCGAGAAGGACTTGCCGCACGAGTATCAGGTGGCGTCCGACGGCACCGTGGATCTGCCCTACGTGCATACGCTCAAGGTGGCCGATCTCGAGGCTCAGCAAGTTGCGCGTCTGGTGCGTGACCGGCTGATCGCCGAGAAGGTGTTGTCAGACCCGAGCGTGGTCGTGCAGGTCAAGGAGTATGCGAGTCGCAAGGTGACCGTCCTCGGCCAAGTGGCGAAGCCGGGCAGTTATCCTCTTCTCCCCGGCATGTCCTTGATTCAAGCGATCTCGGAGGCCGGCGGGCTAACGGCGGTCGCGAGCGGTACGCACGTGAGTCTGACGCGTAAGACCAGCAACAACGGCCAGCAGACGGTCGAGGTGGACGTCGAAGCGATCAGCGAGGGTCGAGGACCTGACGTGCCGCTACAAGCGGGCGATCAGATCTACGTTCGTGAGCGCCTCTTCTGAGCGAGTGCGCTCAATCGAGCGGCGCTGAAGGGTCGGTCGGCGCGAAACGCACCACGATCAGCGAGCGAAAGTCTGGCGTCGTCATTCCAGCGAAGTAGCTGGTTTCCGAACCGCTCGAGCTCTCGCGGGTCTCGCTGGAGAATGGAAGGCCGCTGCCCGCGGCGATGGTAAACGTCCAAGGACCGCGACTGCCGAATGAACTGTGTGCGCCGAGTAACCACTCGGCGGGAAAGAGCCGGACGCTCGTCACTCGCGGGCTCGCCGCGCTGCCGCGACTCTCGGAAAGCGGCGGAAGGCCGAAGACTTCCGCACTGAGCGTGAGCCAGCGCGGGAGCAGCGAGCCGGCGACCCCGAGCCCGATGTATCCCTGATTGCCGAGCTCGACGCCGGCAAAATCGACGGCTTGGCGCAGGCGAGCGCCGAACTCTGCTCCGAGCCGCAGAGCTCCGCGCCGGAGCCCGAACGTCACGCTGGGCATGACGACGAAGGAGCGCTCGTTGGCGAACGGTTCGCGTTCGCCGAGAGGCAAGGTGACGTCGAACGCGAGGCGCAAGCCCAGGCCAGGGACAGCGATGGCCTCGTCGAGCGAATAAGCAAGGCCGACGCGCGGATCGCGCACGGCGTTGTGCGAGAGCGGGGGCGCGGACTGCGAATCGATGCCGCCGCTTCCCGCGCCAGATTGATGCACGCGCAACGACGCCAGGGCGGAGGCCTCGAGGTTTCGCAGCACACCCAATGCAAGCGAATACGAGACGTCGACCGCCGACTGGAGCACCTGAACATCACGGCCCTCGCGATCGGGCGATGGCGCGCGCACGACGAGCGGTTGATGAAGAAGCTCGCCCGAGGCTGCAAAACCGAGCTGACCGGGATTGATGACCCGGGTATCGGGCATACTCAAAAATACTGCGCGCCCAGCAGGCAGCCAGAGCGTGTTCGCGTCGAGGCACGGCGAAAAACGCGGGTTCTTGCTGCACTCGGAGGCTCGTGCTTGCCTGACCATGAGCATGCTCGTGCTCAGCAGAACCGCGCGAAGGAGGCGACGGGTCCCGAGCAGCAGCGGGGGCGAACCAAGCACAGCGGGCACTTTACACAACGGACGTGCTAAGAGCTCGGCCGCAATGATCAGCGCAGAAACGCCACTGGTGTTGGGTTCCGCGTCGCCACGCCGCAGGGACATTTTGTCTGGCATGGGCCTGCCTATCCGAATCGAACCCGCGGACATTCCCGAGGACGTCGCGCTCGGAGAGCAACCGCTCGACTATGTGTCGCGGATCGTGGCAGAAAAGCTGAGCGCGGTGGCCGCGCGCGTTGCGGCCCCATTCTCGGCGATCCTCGTGGCCGATACGGTCGTCGTGGTCGACGGTCAGGTGCTCGGCAAGCCACGTGACACGGCTGACGCAGCGAGCCTTTTGCGTCGCATCGTGGGGCGCACCCACTTCGTTTACACCCGCTACGCCATCAGCATCGCCGACGCGCCAGGTGTCATTCGCGCGGCGCACACCGTGTCAACAGAAGTCAGTTTGCGTGCGGCGTCGGAAGACGAGATCACCCGTTACGCAGCGAGCGGTGAAGGCCTCGACAAGGCCGGAGCCTACGCAGCGCAAGGCCTGGGCGCGTTCCTGATCCAGCGCATCGTGGGTTCCTACAGCAACGTGGTCGGGCTTCCTGCGTGCGAAGTCGTGCTCGATCTGCGAGCGCTCGGCTTGCTCGGGCATTTTCCCTGAACCCAATGCCGAGCTTCGGAGGCAGACGCGCTCGGGTTGGCACGCCCCAAAACTTTGCCGCATTTTTGGGTGACGCCTGCTGGCTTTCAGCGATCGCGCTCGGTCTGCGATTGCTGGTCGTGTGGTGGGCGAAAGATCGCTTTCCTCCCGCTGACGACGGCACCTTTTACCATGCGGTTGCCCAGCGCATCGCGCACGGGCAGGGCTACACCTGGCTTTGGCCGGACGGTGCGGTCACCTACGCGGCCCATTATCCGGTCGGTTATCCTGCGCTAGTCGGCTTCGCCTACGCGGTCTTTGGTACTCGACCCGTGGTGGCGATGTTGCTCAACGCGGTGCTCGGGGCGCTCGCCGTGTTCGCCGCGCAGCGCGCGGTGATTCGCTACGCGTCGCGCCCCCAAGCGATAATTGCAGGATTGCTCGTGGCGCTGCATCCCGGCTTGGTCTTCTACACGCCCGCCCTGATGACCGAAGGCGTGACGGCCGAAATGCTGGTGGTCGCGACTTGGCTCAGCTTGCGCGCGGGTTCGAGCGCGCATTCTCGAACTCGACTGGTCGTGCTCGGGATCTGCCTGGGCGGCCTGTGCCTGGTGCGTCCGCAATTGCTGGTCATGGCGCCTGTTTTCGGGTTCTTTTCGCTAGACTCGGCCAAGCCTTGCTACGGCGCGCGATTCGTTCGCTCGTTGAGCGTTACTGCGGTCGCGCTCGCGTTGTGCCTGCCGTGGACGATCCGGAACTGCGCTCGCATGGACCGCTGTGTGTTCGTCAGCGCCAACGGCGGTTGGAATTTGCTGATCGGCTCCGCTCCACAAGCCGATGGCGCTTGGATCCCGATCGAAGGCGCGAGCGTCCCCGAGCCGTGCCGCAACGTGTTCGGCGAGGCGGAGAAAGATCGCTGTTTCGGCCAAGCTGGCGTCGAGAACATTCGTCAGCGCCCGCTTGCGTTCATCCGCCTCGTCCCGCGCAAACTTTCGATCACCTTCGACTATTTCGGCGCGCCCGGCCACTATTTGCATACTTCGAACTTTCTCGCTTTCGACGAGGACAAGAAGGTTTGGCTGGGGATCCTCGAGACGGTTTGGGAGCGTTTGGTGCTGCTCGTAGCCATCTTGCAAGCGGCTTGGTCCGCACGCGCTCGACCCACGCTGCGTTGGGTCGTCGCGCTGCCGGCTGCTTCGTTTGCGCTGCTCCGCGCGGGCTATCTCGGTTACCTCGGCTTCGTGGCGACCGTTGCGCTCTCAGGTAAGGAGTTACTGAAGCGTCCAGCGCAGGTGAGGGCGCTCGCTGCCAGCTTGGTGTTGAGCACAGCCGCTACACACGCCGTGTTCTTCGGCGCAGGCCGATATGGGTTCGTGTGTGCAGCTCTGCTCTGCCTCGCCGCGGTCCGGGGTGAAGACCCGGCTGAACACGCTGGGTCGAGCGAGCGGCTACCGGAAATGGGCCGCCCGGCCCGGCGACTCTTTTGACAGGCGAGGTAGGAAGCAGTGATACTAGGAGGAAGGAGTTCCTGCCGGATGCCGCTGATTGAGACCGAAGAAGCCGCTCGTCGCCTCGCGCGCGCCATCGCGAGTGATTTGTCCCTCTACAACGAGGAAAAGATCATTCGCGGGATCGAAGGAGATTCCCTGTTCGACCAACTCGGTGAGGA
>Ga0164307_10000106_pt1 | contig 36134 bp, 32 predicted proteins | sample Whisoiple_243_MG_FD_110214 | JGI IMG/M metagenome (GOLD analysis project Ga0164307, IMG submission 110214) | Soil microbial communities amended with fresh organic matter from upstate New York, USA - Whitman soil sample_243_MG | ecosystem: Environmental > Terrestrial > Soil > Unclassified >...
ATCGATATATCCGCGCGCGATGAAGTTGGTCGCGGCCTCTCGCCGCTATGTGGCGCGGTTCAAGCCGGCGCGTTCCCGCTTGCCGCTCCGCGAGCGCGTCTACTCCGCGTTGGGTGGCTTCGTGGGACTATTCACCACCGGACTCGTGATGCGCACCTGGCTGGGTTCGAATGCCCAAGTGCCGCTCTTGATCGCGCCCATCGGGGCGTCGACCGTGCTCGTCTTTGGCGTGCCGGCGAGCCCACTCGCGCAGCCCTGGTCGGTGATCGGGGGGAACTTCATCGCGGCGCTGGTGGGCGTGACCGCGGCCCGCGCGGTTCCAGATCTCACGAGCGCCGCAGCCCTGGCCGTCGCTGGCACGATCGCGCTCACCAGCCTCTTTCGCTGCCTGCATCCGCCCGCGGGCGCAGTCGCGTTGACGGCGGTGATTGGAGGCTCTGCCGTGAGCCACGCGGGCTATCGCTTTGCGTTCATGCCCGTGTTGCTGAATTCGCTGTTGCTCGTGGGGATTGGGCTGATTTTCAACGCGCTGGCTCGCCGGAGCTACCCGCACGTCCCCGCGTTGCCGGCGTCGACCCACGGCACGGCCGACGCGCCGCCGGAGTTTCGTGTCGGCTTCACCGAGGCCGACATTGCCTCCGCGCAGGAGCGGCTCGGCACCCCGCTCGACGTCGAACAAGCCGATCTAGTCGCGCTGTTTCGGCACGTCGAAGAAGCGGCGCATCGGCGTTTGCGCGGCGAGATTTTCTGTTCGGAAATCATGTCGCGCGACCTGCGCACGATTCACCCTGATGACTCGAGTGAGCTCGCCGAAGCGCGCTTGCGCGAGCACGCGCTGCGCGTGTTGCCCATCGTCGACGAACGAGGCGTGTTGCACGGCCTGCTCGATCTGGCGACCGCGGCCGCCACACCGCCCAAACGGATCCGCGATTTGCCGTCGATTTCTTTCGAAGTGGCAAAGCCCGATACGCCCATCAGCCAGCTGTTCCCGCTGCTATCACGCGGTCAGGTCCGAGCCGCTCTGGTCGTGGACGACGAATCGAAGTTGCTGGGCATCATTACCCAGACCGACTTGTTGGCGATCGTCGGCCGAGTGCAGTTTGCGTTGCGCTCGCTGCCTAGCGGTGGATCTGCGGTGGGGGCGTCGAGCGGCGCGCCAAGAACGTCGTTGCCCGGCGCAAAGCCGGCATCGAGTCGATCGCGTGCAGCGCTTGGCGATACATGTGATGGGTGATCTTTGCGCGTCGTGAGCTCGACGTCAGCAACGCTTGGCGCGTGACGCGTTCACTGGGCGCCCAACGGGCTTTCGAGACGTCTTTGCCCGTCGAGAGGTTAATCCGAGAAAACCGCTGTTTGATGCCATATTGGATGGCTTCGGCGACGGTCGTCGTCATCACGCTGTACTGGGCGAATTCAGGATCGTACCCCGAATAGTACAAATACAGCGTATCGCCCGCGACGAAGCCGATGCGGATCGCGACCACTTTCTGGCCGATCACCATTTGGAAGATTCGAAGCGCGTCACGCTCAGCGAAGCGCCGGCAGACGTCCTTCAAAAACTCGCGCGCTTCCGGCGTGGCGAAGGCATCGTTGTGGGCAACCGTATCCTTCAGCTTGGCTCTGGCGGCGTGCAGCTCGAAGAAGCGCTGCAGTACCGGTTCCACTTGCTCCGCGCGCTCCGCGATTTCGATGCGAAAGTCGAGCTTATCGCGCTTGAGCGAATTGTAGCACTTGCGCAGCGACTCCTTGATGTTGCGCGGCAGGGCGCCGCGGAACTCATCCCAGGACGCGGGCAACGTCAGTGTGTAGTCCGCGGTTTGACCGCGCCATTCGAAGTCAGGTGAACGCTCGAGCGAGCCGAAACTCGCGTCTACCGGCACGCCGTTGAGCAACATCGAATCCCAATCCCCGGCGTGCTCGAGCGCGTGGTCGATCAGCGCGCGATAGGCCTCGGTTTCCCACCCGGGGAGAGCGAGCAGGCCACGCTGCTCGGTGATGTTCGGGTCAGCCCCGAAGAACTGCAGCTGGCGCACGCAGATCGGCCCGAGCGAAGGCCGGCGGCTGATCAACATCGGGGCGACCGCTACCAAGCGCCCCTCGGGGGTGCGAATGGTGCGGATGCTCAGCGAGTCCGTGACGCCTAGCTTTTCTTCGCGAAGCTGCGCCCACCAGGCGACCGCCCAATCCCAAGTGACGAACGGCGTTGAAGCGAAGGACTCCAGCACGCGCCATTCACTCTCGAGCTCCTTAAACGCCTCGGGCGAGCGGTGCTCGTGAACGATGAGCTGCTCCGAGTGCAATCCGAAGCTGAGGTGTTTGGTCATTTTTGCTGCACGAACACATGCATACCCTGTGCCCTGCGGAAACATGGCCGCATTTGGCTTTAAGCCGCGCACGGTGGCGCGAGGCAAGATGGCACAGACTCGCAGTGTCGCCACGGTGAGTCGGTGGGAGTCCACTTCGAATCGTGAGCGTGTATTCCGAACGTTACCGAACGTTACCGCGTGATCTTCGAGCGCGAAGGAAGACTGTGACTTTTCGGGAACCCTTCGCGCGCTGCTTACTCAATTGGGACATGAAGCACATCGACCTCGCCATCGTCTTGGGTTCGCTCGCACTGGCCACGGGGTGTGGCGGATCCGACGACCAGCCCGAAAATACCGAGTCTTCGCCGGCCACCTTCGCGCAGCAGGTCACTCGTGGCCAAAGCGCATACGTCGAGCATTGCGCCTCGTGCCACGGCGACACGGGAGAAGGCACCGCGCAGGCACCCGCCGTCGTGGGCCCGACGGCGCTGCCTTTGGATCCCCCGAGCGGTGCGAAGGTTCGCAAGTCGCAGTTCGTGACGGTCGCCGACGTGGCGACGTTCGTGACCAAGAACATGCCGGGTGACGCGCCGGGCACCTTGAGTGCAGATGATTATTGGTCGATTCTGGCCTTCGATCTGCACGCCAACGGCATCGATTTGGAGCAGAAGCTCGACGCAAACTTAGCCGCTAGTTTAACGATTCCGAGGGATTGACCCAACTGCTCGCGGAATTGGCTAGGCGAGGCGTCGATTTGTGGGAACCCTTTGCCCGTGGCCGACTCAAATGGGGGGAGCACGTTGGAAAACAGCATCCTTGCATCTTCGGGCGAGTCCCTGGGCCTCAGTGACCAAGCGGTGATCGCGCGCATTCGTAGCGGCGAGCATTGGTGTTTCGAGATCTTGATGCGCCGTCACAATCGGCGCGTCTTTCGCGCCACGCGCGCCATCTTGAAGCGCGACGACGAAGCCGAAGACGTGATGCAGGAGGCCTACGTGCGTGCCTATGAGCACCTCGGCGAATTCCGCGGGGACGCCAGCTTTGCGACCTGGATCACGCGCATTGCAATCCACGAGGCGCTCGCGCGCAAGCGCCGCGAGCGGCGCTTCGATCCGCTCGACTCCGCGCCTCAGCAAGCCACCGTCATGCCGCTCGAGTCTCCACGCAGCCCCGAACAAGAAGTGAACGACCAACAGCTGCGCGCTGTTTTGGAACGCGCCATCGACGCGCTACCGGACGATTTTCGAGCCGTGTTCGTGCTGCGTGCGGTGGAGCAAATGACGGGCGCCGAAACGGCCGCCTGCTTGGACATCCCCGAAGAAACGGTGAAAACCCGGCTCCATCGCGCGCGGCTGCGTCTGCAAGAGGTGGTCGTGCACGCGCTGGATGCTCACTCCACGCGCGCCTTCGACTTTCACCTCACGCGCTGCGATCGCGTCGTCAAAGGCGTGCTCGACCGACTCGGCGTTTCGAGCGATGTCATGCCCAAGGGACTTTCTTGATGGTTACGTGGTGGGGCCGTCGTAGCCTTCGGCGTCTCGGCGGTCTCACTTGATGGTGACGTTGCGGCAGGCCGAGCCGCAGTCGTCGCCGTCGGCGCGGTTGCCGTCGTCGCAGTCTTCACCCGATTGGATGATGCCATCGCCGCAGCGCGGACCGACTTTGCAGCCCGGCTCGCACTCGCCGTAGCCGCCGTCGTTCTTGCCGTCGTCGCACTGTTCGCCCAGGCTGACGATGCCGTCCCCGCAGACCGGTGTGCACTCGGTGGGCGAGTTTTCGAAGCCGGAGAGCGTGAGCTTGAAGGACGAGCCCGTCGGGTTGCGCTCGGCGTGGAAGACTTTCACCGCGTACACATTGCCGGCTTCGAGCCCGTATTTGCTTTGCGTGGCTGAGCCGATCACGACCGTGCCCGGCTGTGGCATGTGAAGGCCGCCCAAGTCGAGCGCCAGAGTGCCGTTCACGAACACCCAAACGTCATCGTCGCCTAGGAAATCCAGCTGCGCGGCGAAGCCGGCGTCGTAGCGAAACCAGTACTCGACCTCGGTGGTGAACAAGAAATCATGGGCCACCGCGGCAGGGACGAAGTCCGACTCGGGGCGCCAATTGGCGTCGCCGGTGTATTCCGGGGCGATCGTGGCTTTGATGCGCGCGTCGGTGAAGGCGTTCGGCGCGTCGTCGATCGGCAAAAACACCGGGTTGCCGTCGAGCGGGGTGCCGTCGATGGACAGCCAATGTTCGCCGTTCTTACCCCAACGGTTCACGAAGCCGCCCGCGCCGTTGTCGAACAAGAGGAGGCTGCTCGGGATGACGCGGTTCTGATCGTTGCTGGTGTACCATTCTGCAAAGCTCGTCGCGGAGCTGATGCAGCCGGTGCTGCCATCCAACAACTGGGGTTTTCCGTTCAGCAACTTGGCGGCAATCACGGGGCGATTGGTTGCACCACCGCAGTGAAAGTCGGCGTGCGCCGCCGTGAAATCGCGGAACACGACCGGCACGCGCAACGCGCATTCGTCGCCGATCTCGTTGCAGCTCGCCTTTTGCACACAATCGAAGCCGGGTTCGAGCTTGCACTCCGCCGAGCAGCCGTCGCCGTTCAAAACGTTACCGTCGTCGCACTCTTCGTTGATGACCAGGCCGTCGCCGCAGTCGGAAGTGCACGAGGCTTTGCTGCAATCCGGTTCGGCTTGGCAGGTCGCCGAGCAGCCGTCGAGCGGGACGACATTGCCGTCGTCGCAGCCTTCAGCGCCCTCTTGCTGCCCATCGCCGCACGTGGTTCGGCTGCAAACGCTCGGCTTGCCGGCGCACTTGAAGCCGAGCTCGAGCTGGCAACGCGCCGAGCAGCCGTCTCCGGCTGCTGCGTTGCCGTCGTCACACATTTCGTTGGACGAGATCACGCCGTCGCCACACAGCGCAACCACGTGGCACGGCACGCCCGCGGGACTGCAGGAGTGGCCGGGCTCGACGCCCAAGCAATTGGCGGCACAACCATCACCGCCGACGCGATTGCCGTCGTCGCAGGCCTCGTCTGCGGTCAGCTTGCCGTCACCACAATTGCCGGGGGCTGGGCCCGCCGGCAGACAACCATCGCTGCACACCCCGAGCGAACCGCTGGTTCCCACCGAGGATCCCGCGATACCCATGCCCGCGGTCGCTGCGCTCGACGTACCAGCACTGCTGCCGCCACCGCCGAGTCGGCTTCCGTTGCCAGGTGCGCTCGCGCTGCAGCCCCAAGCGTAAATCACCACAACCAACCACGTGTTCGTGGCGCGCTTCGAGGCGTGGGCGCGTTGATCCAGCGGAAAATCGCTGGTTTTCTTGGGCAAGCCGGACTTCACCTCACGGTTGGTCGCAGCGTGACGTCTCTAGCAGTCAGGAATTTCCCAGAGCGGGCGCCCGCCAGCATCCGAGCCATCCGCGACCATGCCGGGCCGACGCCCAAGCGCGGCAACAGCGTGCGCTGAGAGGTGCGTGGCTGGATTGAGAGCGCCCATTCTTTCGAACGGGCTTCGGCTCACTGGCAGTTGATGCGGCTCGACGCGAGCACCAAGTCGTCGATCCAGAGCTCGTTGGCGGCGCTGCTGAAGCTTTGCCAGCCGATCATGAACTCGTTCCATTTGCCGTCGAGCCACGCGGCAGGCTCGGTGCCGTTTTGCCATTGAGTGCCGGAGGTGACGGAAAGAACCTCGGTGCCGTCGGCCCAGGCGTGCAACTCGTGCTGCGCTTGGTCGCCGATGAACGCGGCCTCGATGCACGCCCATTTGTTGGCGGCGATCAGCGGGCCTTTGCCCCACAGGTCCATCTTGGGCGAGATGTTGTCGCTCGGCACTTCATTGACGCCGATCACGCCCTTGATTTCACCGAAGCGGATCTCGTTGTCTTTGTCCTTGCGGATGCCGAACAAGGTTTCGTGATTGGCGCCTGGGTTTTGCCCGAGTTGACGGGTCATGTAGAAGTAGCCACGCACGTACAGCTTCTTCGTGTTGGCGGGCAGGGGCATGGTCAGAAACGCGGGACTTCCGGAGCTCTTGACGTGCAGTGAGTTTTTGCCGCCATGGGGGCGGGTGGCATCGACGATGGCTTGCAGATCGCCCTGCGGATTGGTCGTATCGGTGTTGTAGGCGAGGAAGTTGTGCCAACCGGCGGGTTGTTTACCGGCCATGTCGGATTCGAAATCAGCGCTGAGGATCGCGGTCGGGGGGGCTCCACCGCCGCCGACGCTGCCGCCCGAAGCTCCGCCAGCGCCGGCTTGCGCTGCGCCGGCCGCGCCCGCTGCGCCACCTTGAGACGCTCCGCCGCTCGCTGCACCCGCGGTGCCGCTCGGTGCGCCCGCGCTGCCACTGGGGCTGCCGGCGTTGCCGCTGCCCGCGCCGGGGCTCCCCGCGGTCGCGCTGCCGGCATTGCCGCTGCCACCGTTGTTCGTCGGTGCGCCCGCCGAACCCGGGGTTCCCGCGGAACTTCCGGCCGTGCCGCTGGGTGCGGGGGCGTCCGAGCTGCAACCGGCGACGCCGACTGCGAGCATAGAAAAGAGGGCGAACGAACTAGAAAAAGAAAGGCACAGACGCTTCATGCAGAATCCCACGGTGACACGTCGGTTTCGTCTTTGCCAGCACTCGATCGGACAAACGGGAATCGAAAATATTTGCGACGAGCCCGCAATCGGGTGGCGAGCATGGTGTTCGCGCCCGCGACTGCCCTGAGCGCCTCGGGCAGTCGTTGCCTTTGCGTCACATGAGAGCCATGTGAGCCGGCCAATGATGGCGCCGTCGTGGCGCAAAAATCGTTGGTTCGTCGCTCTGTCCGCAATGGCGCGAACGCTGGCATCGGGCCGCCGGCTGGCAGTGAGAAGCACCGCACTGCGATCATCGAGCGCCTGAGGCGACGCAGCATCGGGGCGGGCAGCTTTTCTGCGCCGTGCATTCCGTCGCTCGCGGAGCATTACTTTTCCAAACTAATGCGCCTGTTCGATGCGCTCGATCGCCCGCTCGAGTCCGCGGAGCGCGCGGCGATGCGCCGAGCGTTCGACGATTGCGTGGCGGAAGGGTTTGCGAGCTCTCCCTACGCGCGCTTCGTGCTCGCGTATCGACCGGCGGATTCGAACCCCCTCGCGCTCGATTGCACGATGTCGGTCGAGTCACCCTCGCTCGACGAGCAATATCAGGATTGGCTCGAAGGCGCTGCGAGTCGTCAGCCGTTTGGCACTCACCCGGACGCCATGGTGGTGCAGCTGGCCGGCGCGCTCGCCGAGGCTGGGCCGATCCGCGTGTTGGATGTCGGCGCGGGCAGCGGTCGCAACGCGCTGCCACTCGCCCGAGCGGCTCATGCCGTCGATGCCGTCGAGCCGGTCGCCGCGCTCGCCGGGCAGTTGCGCGAGGCAGCGCGCGCCGAAGCGCTCGAGATACGTCTGTTCGAGGAAGACTTCATGAGCGAGCAAAGCGCGCTCGATGCTGGGGGCTACGACTTGGTCGTGCTTTCCGAAGTCAGCCCTCACTTCTCGAGGCGTGACTTCGGGCGCGCGCTGCCACGGCTTTCTCGCTTGCTCGCAGCGAGCGGGACGTTGCTGTTCAATGCGTTCATCGCAAAAAGGAGCTACCGGCCCGACGCAGTGGCCCAGGAAACCGCGCAGAGTGTCTGGTCCACTTTCTTCACCCGGGACGAGTTGGAGGTGCTCACCTCGCCGCTCGGGCTCGTATTGGCAAGGGATGAAGCTTGCGTCGAATTCGAGCGAGCGAACTTACCCAAAGCAGCGTGGCCACCCACTTCTTGGTACGTCAATTGGGCTCAGGGTCGCAATCTATTCGGGAGCATGAGCGGTGACACGCCGATCGAACTCCGCTGGCTCGCTTATCGAAAGCAGTCGAGCGAGCGCCCAACCAAGTAATAGCTACGAGACTGCGTAGCGGAAGAAGCCGCGCGCGATCACCGGGACTTCTCGCTCAGTTGTCGAGCGCCCCCGCATTGATCCAGTCGTAAATCATGAACAGTTGGTCGATGCTGAGCGGCGGCTTGTCTTTGGGCATGATCGCCAGATTGAGGACCTGAAACATCGGTGAATTCTCGGCATCACCGGCCACGACGTCCGCGCGCCACGAAGCCGCGGCCGCGCTCCTGCTCGAGAAGTCATAGTCGAACGGCGTCGGGCGTTTGAGATGGCACTGCGCGCCGCCGCAATTCGGCGTGATGATGCTGCCGTAGATCGTCGTGAAGGTGGGAGCAGGGCCGCGTCCATTCGAGCCTCCGCTTGCTCCTCCGCTGCCTGCGGTCGTATTCGTCCCGCCCGCAACGTTGACGCCAGCGGTGCCTGCGCTGGGCATTCCGGCGAAGCTGGGAGCTCCCGCGCCGAACGAGCTTCCGGCGCTCGCTGCGGGGCTGCCGCCGCCAGCAACGCTTGATGAAGCGCCTCCACTCGTCGCGCCGCCCAGCGCTGCCACGCCCCCACTCGAGCCGCCGGTTCCGACGACGGGCGCGTGGCTTCCGCCGACGCCCGCGTGACCGGCACTGCCGTTGCCGCTCGCGCCATTGTCGCTGCAGCCGAGCACTGCGAGGAAGAAAGGAAACCAGGACGCACGTAGTCGATTGAGCATGGTTGCGACGCGGTTCGTCGGTGGGGACGAACACCGCGAGCCAACGTGTAGCATTGGAAGCCACGCGCCATCACTCGAATGAGTGGCTGTCTGCGTCATGGATCGATACCGAGATTGAAAACTTGTGGCCGCGAAAGCAGCGACCGGTGTCAATCAGCGACGCGCAAATTCGGGTCAGATTTCTCGAGTCTTTTTTGCCGAAGAAGTGGCGAGCTGGCTGAGCCCGTGAACCGCTCTCTTCGAATCAGCAGAGTGGGCGATCGCGATCCAGCCACGCACCTCGCATCGCGTACTGTTTCCCGCGCAGAACGGCCACTGCAAATCTTTTGAGGCGGACAGGCGACCGCGAGCGGTCACGTGTCCGCGGCAGCGCTTGCTCGGCGGACACTGCCGAACCTCGGAAATTCCCGGATATTTGCGAGATCACGCTGCGGCACGCGGCTTGCTCAAGCTCAGGGCATGACGCCATCCACTTCAGCGACGCTGGTCGATCCGAGTTTCTGCTATCCGCTGCGCGCGCGGTCCGCTGTGTTCGCGCCGGTGATGCTCGCGGCACTCTCGCTGGCATCGCTCGCGCATGCGCAGGAAGCTCCGTCCCCCGCAGCGGACACAGCGCCCGCTTCGGCGACGCCCGCTGCGCCGACCACGCCTGAAACGCAGGCCGCTCCCGTCACAGCTCCAGCTCCAGCTCCAGCTCCGACGACAACGACGACCACCACCGTCACGACGACGACGAACGCGGCGCCCGCCGTTTCTGCCACCGAGCCCGGCGCGCCCGCTCGAGCCAAGCCCAGCCGAATCCACGAAGGGTTCTATCTGCGGCTCACGAGCGGCCCGACCGTCCTGACGCTCAATGGGCACGGGCCGTACGGCTCTTCGTCGCTCACCGGCGGCGGCGCCGGTGGGATGATCGCGATTGGCGGAGCGATTGTGCCTGGCTTCGTTTTGGCCGGCACGATCCAAGGCTCGGCGATCAACGCCAAGTTCAACGGTGGGCCGTTCGAGAATGCAACCGTGAGCTACCGAGGTAAAACGCGCGATGCCTCTGATCGAGCGACCGGTGGCTTCGGAATGGTGGGCATGCTCGTCGATTGGTATCCGGAGCCCAAAGGTGGTTGGCACTTCGGAGGTTCGACCGGAGTGGGGGCGATCGTTTTGACGAACTCGGCGGACGAGAGCGACTTCGGTGGAGTGAACTTCGCGGGAAGCCTATTCGGTGGTTACGATTGGTCGCTCGGGCGCAATTGGGGGCTCGGCCTGCAGCTCGTGGTCAGCGGTGCGACGAAAACGAAGCTAATGGCGGAGGACGACACCGACGCGCACGACACGCACGACACGGGCTATCGGCTCACGCCCATATCGGTCGGCGTGCAAGCCTCGGTGCTCTACTTCTGAAGGGCACCACGGCTGACGGGCACCGATTCGACTCGGGCCGAGCTCGGACTCTGACGATTGAGTGTCACGACGAGCACGCCGATCACGGTCAAGGCGCAAGCGGCGAGCTTGCGTGGGCTGAGTGACTCGCCACCCAGCGCGGCGCCGATGCCGAGGGCGACCACCGGGTTCACGTAGGCGTAGCTCGTGGCGATCAGCGGTCGCGTGCGGTGCAATAAAAAACCGTACGCGCTGAACCCGAGCAGCGAGCCGAAAACGATCAGATACGCGAGCGCAGTGATACTGGCGGCGCTGATCGGATGTTCGAGTCGCTCCCCCCGCGCCAGCGCGACGACGAACATCGAAATGCCGGCGAGCAACATTTGGCACGCGGCGCTCATCGCGCCGCTGGGCATGGCTAGGCGGCGGCTCAACAGCGACCCCACGGCCCACGCGATCGGCGACAGGACGATCAAGAGTCCGTCGATGCCACGCAGCGAACGGCCGTCACCGCCGTTCAGCACGACGATTCCCGCAAAGCCGAACGCGAGCCCCACGAGCTCTCGCTTTTTTGGTCGTTCGCCCCAAAACCAGCCCAGTGCCGCCATCCACAAAGGCACCGTGGCCACGAGCGTCGCGGCTGTGCCGGAATCGACCGTGCGCTCGGCGAGCACCACGAAGCCGTTCCCCATGACCAGGAGCAACGAGCCGACGATGCCAGCCCCGAACCACTCGCGCGCGGCAGGTGTGCGAGCGCCGCGCACTCGGAGCAGCACGAATAGCAAGAGTCCGGCGATCGAGAAGCGGGTTGCTGCCATCAGATAGGGAGGCAGTGTCCCGAGCGCGACGCGCATCGCGTAGTACGTGGAGCCCCAGACCACGTACAGCGAGAGCAGCGCGCCAATCACGAGCGCGCGCCCACCCGACGACGATTCACTGGAAGCTGACACGTGCGAAGGGCAGTGCATGGGGTGTCGGGCCGGTTTCGTCAAGGCGCCGACGACGATTCGCACTCGGCGGAGTCTCGGCCGAAGCTCACGAACCCCGCGCGCGCGGCTGCGCGACGCTGGCCGGTTGGTCATCGCACGCTCTCCATGGTTGCAAGGCGATAGTCAGTCGACTGGACAGGACTCGAGTTGCCACTGCTCGGTAGGATTGTGCCGTTCGCGCGAAAGCGGTTTGATCAACGGTTTCCAGATCCACTGTTTCCGCACGTGTCATGCGGCGGAAGTCGCCGATCGAGTTGGAGTTTACCAGCCAGATTTCTCACGCGACTCGAGCGATCGCGGGTAACGTCCGGCTCGCCAACAGCGGGATGCATTTTCCTCGCGGGGTCAAAAAAAGGAGTGCGTGATGTCTGGAGTATCCACTTCATGGTCGGAGTTTTGGGGCAGGTCCGCCTTGCGAGCGTGCGTTTGGCCAATCAGCACGGCGGTTCTACTCGCTGCCTGCGGCGGGTCGCCGAATGTGGAGGACACCATATCGGTAAGCGAAGCCGTGAGCCGTTCACACGGGAAGCCGCCTAAAGGCGACGAGCTGTTCCAAACCGCGTTCAAGCATACCAACGGTCGATCTTGCGCGACTTGTCACGTGCTGGCTGATCATACCGTACTCACCCCTGCTCACGTGGCGACGCTGCTCGCGGAGCACCCGAACGATCCGCTGTTCAATCCGATCGATGCTGACGATCCGACGGCAGCCGTTCCGACCTACGAGCACTTGAAGAAAGGGCTCGTGCGAGTCGTGTTGAACTTGCCGGACAACATGGATCTGATCGATTTCGACGGCAACGTGGTGACGCCCCCAGATCGCACGCTCGCGGTCTGGCGCGCGGTCCCGACCGTCGAGAACACGGCGATCACCGCGCCGTATCAGTACGACGGCCGCAAGAAGACGCTGCAAGAGCAGGCGCAAGGCGCGATCACCGCTCACAGCCAAGGTGGCCTGGTTTCGAGCCGAGAGCTGGACGCGCTGGCTGATTTTCAACAGGCTCAATTCAGCTCGAAGCGCGCAGAAAAGGTGGCCAAGAAGCTCGCGCATGGCGTGCCGGTCGAGGACATCGAGCGGCCCGAGCTGCACATGAGGCTCACCGCCGCTCAGGAGCGGGGGCTCGCGGTCTACAACATTGCGTGTGAAGCCTGCCACGGCGGCGCGAAGAACTTGCAAGTCGTCAATCGCGACGTTCACGACCTTGCGTTTCTCGAACTCAACGCCGATGGCAACGTGGTCTTCGATACTTCGGTGCAGCCTCCGAGACCGGTCGAAACGCCTCAACCCGACAACGAATTCCTGAACGTGGGCTTCGCCAACATCTCCTATCTCGGCCAAATCTACGGTGATCTCTTTGGCCCGCGCTTCAATGCGACCGTCTCGTTGCCGCAATATCGCTATCGTTTCTACACGGATTGCACGAGAACGGTGAAAGAGGTGGATCTGCCCCCGGTGCCGCAAACCGTGAGCGGAATTCCGTCCGACTTGCGCCCGCTCACGGACGCGAACGGCGCCCCCATCGTCGGGCCGAACTTGCTGCCGCAGCAGTGGTCGACCGATCCGGGGCGCGCAGCGATTACCGGCAACCCGCACGACTTCGAAGCCTTCGACGTTCCCGCATTGCGCGGTATCGTCAACAGCGCTCCGTACTTTCACGACAACAGCGCGGAGACGCTACGTGACGCGGTCGATCTCTACAGCCGCTTCATCCTCCCGTTCTTCACGATGCTGAATTTGCCGGCCGTCAACCCTCCGGAGAACGGCGGATTCTTCCCAGAGGCGCTGACCCCGGAGCAGAAGGCGGACCTGATGGAGTTCTTGCAAGTGTTGTAGCGCGTTCGACGCGCCACGAGTTCCCACGGGCAAATTTGCCGCAGTGAACTCGTGGCGCGCATGTCCGTACCTGGGCTTGCTCGATAGTCATTTTGCGCGCGGTTTTGGTCGGCCCAGTGGTTCCTCTGCGACCACGAGACTGCGATCGATTGAGAGCGTTGCAGATATGACCGCACTGTGCGGAAACTCCAACCTTGGGGGTGATGGAATTCGCAGCGCGGAGCCAGACTAGAAGTGTCGCTCGTGAAATGACTATTTTCAGAGTGGCACGCCTCGCGAGACGGTTGGTCCCTGGTAGTGATGGGTCGGCTCCGCGAAGAGGTTTTGACGCTGGTCGTTTGTTGGTCGCACACTGGCGAGCATCTGGGTGAGGTGCTTCGTGTGCGCAGCGACGGGCCGGCGGCAGGTTGGGCTTTCGGAAGCGGCAACTCCGAATTGGAGAGCGGAGCGCTTCAGCTCGAGCGTCAACGTCCCGGGGGGGTCGAGGCTCGCCCCTTCGAAGACCCGAAGTTTGCGCGCACCGAGTGCAGGCTGCGCGCTGATTCACGCGGCGTCGAGGTGCAGGCGCTGGGAACTCACCGGCTGATCGACGGCGACGGGCGGCGGGCTGAGCGCCTGCTCGTGCAACCGGGCGAGACGATCGAGATTGAAGATCGATTGCTGTTCATCTGCAGCGCTCGGCCGACGGAACTGCGCGGACCCGTGCCGGATCCGGAGCTCCATCCATTCGGCATGGCGGACCAGTTCGGCATCGTTGGCGAAAGTCCCACGGCTTGGCGGCTGCGGGAGCAGATTGCGTTCATGGCTGCGCGAAGCGGCCACCTGCTATTGATTGGTCAAACTGGCACTGGCAAAGAGTTGGTGGCGCAGGCGATCCACGCGCTCTCGAATCGAGGACATCGGCCGCTGGTTGCACGCAACGCGGCGGTGTTTCCGCCGGGGTTGGTCGACGCCGAGTTGTTCGGCAACGTGCCCAATTACCCCAACGTCGGAAGCCCAGAGCGGCCGGGCCTGATCGGACAAGCGCAAGGTTCGGTGCTTTTCCTCGACGAGCTCGGCGAGCTACCACACGATTTGCAAGCGCATTTGCTGCGCGTGCTCGACGCAGGCGGCGAGTATCAGCGACTCGGCGAAGCGCGTTCACGCACCGCTGACGTACGAATCATCGGCGCCACCGCGCGTTCACCGGAGCAGCTTCGGCTCGACTTCGGCGCGCGATTCCGGCTGCGCCTGGATGTTCCGGGGCTCGACGAGCGGCGCGAGGACATCGCGCTCGTGGTGCGGCACCTATTGACCCAGGGCGCCAAATCCGACCCACTCGCCGAGCGCCTCTTTCAGTCGAAAGGCCCGAGCTTTGGCATCACGCCCGCCTTGATGCGCTACCTGGTCACTCATCACTATCGGGCCCACGTGCGCGAACTCGACGCGCTGCTCTGGCGCGCGATCGCGAGCAACAATGGCTGTTTGGATCTCCCTGGAGTCATCGCGTCCTCCGCGCGCACGACTGGCACCGATCTCGCGCCGCCGGTCGTGACCCGAAAGCCTCCGACACCAAGCGAGATTCGCGCAAGCTTGCTGCGGCACGGCGGCGTGCAGGAGCGCGCTTGGCGTGACCTCGGGTTGAGCAGTCGCTACGCCTTGAAACGCCTGATGCGGAAGTACGCGCTGCAACCAGCAGCATTCGCGGACGACTCCGAAACCTAGCGGACTGACTCTCGCGAGCTGGGTGCGGTTGCTGCAACGCGCGTGCTGCGCGTACCCGCGGGCTTGCAGCGGCGGAGGCGTTGCTTTGTTCGTATGCATTCGTGCATCGGTGCGTCTATGCGCGTCGATCGCGCGTGCCTGGGTGCGCGCGCGGGCGCGCCCAGGGCGCCCGCGGCGAGCGATGGTTCGTTTCTCGCTCACGCACCCGAAAATTGCGGCAATTCACGCGTTCACACCGGCCGTCGCGAGCTGCGCCGGAAGGCGCGCTTCTTGCTCAGGCGTGTCTCGTCGTGTCGAGGCGGAGACGAGTCGCTCTCTGGCGACTTCGATTCGAAGCATTCCGTACGGACGGGAGGATGCACAGATGAGAGTGACGTTGGTTGATCGAGAGTGGGTGCACAAGCGAATCGACGAGAACGTCTTCATTGGCGAACCCGTCCGAATCGGCGTCGAAGACTTCTCGACCGAGTCTTTCTTCCCGACGGATCACGAGTTTTACAATGATTGTCTGTCCGGACTCAGCGCGAGCGGGTACCTGATCGAGGTCGCGCGCCAAGTCAATCTGGCGATTAGCCATCGCTATTACGAGGTGCCGCTGAGCGCGGGCTTCTTGGTCACGTCGATCGACTGGCGGTTCAGTGATGACGCGCCGTTCGTCGTCAGTGACCTCTCGAGCTTTACGCTCTTGACCCACGTGGCGCACGTGACGCAGCGAAAAGGCGTCGTTTGCAAGGTCGAAACGCGCAGCCGCTTCCTTCAGGGCGAGCGCGAATTTCTCTCCGGCGGCGCGGCGTTCTTGATCTCGTCACGCAACCTGACGAGCGACGGCGCGAACGTGAACCTCGAGCTTCGGTCTGCCGGACGCCCCGCGGCTGCGCCGAAAGATGCTCAAGTCAGCGACCCGCGCAACGTGCTGATCGAAGCGCCCGACGACGCGGATCGTAAGGCCGGCAGAATAGCGATGCTCGTCGACCCGAGTCACGCGTTCTTTTTCGAGCACGACAATGGCCACGTGCCCGGCATGATGTTGCTCGAAGCCGGGAAGCAGGCCGCCGTGTGCGCGGCGAGCGGAGCGTTCCCGGTCGTGGCGGGCATGTATGGAGATCTCGAGGCCGGTGAGATTCGCTTCGGACGGTTCGCCGACCTCCAACGAACGGGGTGGATGAAGTGTCGGTTGGCGGCGCTCGAAGAGACTCGCGCCGGCTACCGCGCGGGGGTGGAAATATCGTTCGAACAGGGAGAGCGCGAGCTCGGACACATCCGCGGCGTGGTATCATTTTTGGACCGGCGCGACGTCTGTGAAACCTCCGCGTTTCTGCGCCGGTCCGAGGGTGCTCCGGCCAGCGCACGCTTCGCCGGCAATCACGCGAGGATGCCTCTGTGACGTCGAGCTACGCGGGTCGCGTGGCCGTCGTGGGTGCCGGCATGTCGGGCGTTGCGGCGGCGCACGCGCTCACCCAGGCGGGTTATCGACCGGAAGTCCTCGAGGCGGGGCCGGCGCTGGGCGGCCGCGCCGGTTCGATGCAACTCGGGGACAAGAACATCGACATCGGTGGCAAGAACATCGGCCGCAAGTACTTGCGGTTCCGCGAGTTCATTCGGCACTACGGTTCCCCGCCGCTGGAGTACTTCGGCATCAACTCGTCGACCGTGCGGAACGGTCGTCTGCACACGCTCGACTCGCAGAAGAAGCTCGCATCCCTTTGGCACGTGCTCCGGCTGGTTGGCGTGAGGGATTTCGCTCGGCTGTTTCGGCTCGCGCGGATCGTCCATAGCAGCCCCGAGGAAGGCATGCTGGGAGGCGCTCGGTTCAGCGAGCTGTCCGAACGTCGAGACCATCTGCCGCTCTCGGAGTGGTTCGGACGAGGCGCCCTGGACGGGTTTCTGCGCCCGATCACTTTGCGCATGAACGGCGCTGAGCCGGACGAATACTTCCTCGGCTGTCTCGGCAGCAATCTGCGCATGATCTTCGACAGCTATGAGCAGTTGAGCCTCGGCATGTCGGAGCTGCTCGAGCGATTCGCGCGCGTAGTCCCAGTGAGTCTCAACACGCGCGTGGTGCGGTTGCTTTGGTCGGGCTCGCGCGCCGTCGGAGTCGAGGTCGAGCACGGCGGCATCCGCGATCGGCGAATGTACGATGCGGTCGTGTTGGCATTGCCCGCAGCGCAAAGCGCGCGGCTACTGCAGGGCACGGCGATTCAGCACTCGCTCGAAGCCATCGCTTACAATCCGGTGACGTTGATTGTTGCCCGCTATGCTCGGCCGATCTTCGATCGCAAGGTTCGGGCGATCGTGTTCGACGCCAAGAGCCCGTTGAGCAACGCCGGATGCTACGGCCTGAACGACCTGGACGTGGTCCGCTACACGCTGAGCGGCCGAGTGGCGTCGACCATCGACGATTCGGTCGAGCCAGCCGGAGTGCTGGGCGTGGCGGAGGCAGAGCTGCGTCGCTTCTTGCCGGTCAGGGCCAGCGAGCGCGTCGACTACGTGTACAAGCATTTCCAGCACGGGCTGTGCGCCTATGGCCCCTTTCACCATCGCTTCATTCGCCAGCTGCACGCTTGGGAACGTGCCGTTTCTGGAGTCACCCTGACGGGTGACTATGTGCGCGGCGCCTCGATCGAGGCTTGCTTTCACGCGGCCTTCGAGGGGGTGGCGCGCCTGACCACTCGGATCGCTGCACGCGGTGCCCGTGAGCCGAACGGTGTGCAGGTTCCGAATCACGGCTGGCTCGACAAGAGCGGTTCGCGCGAGGACCACGAACGACTCCGCGCGGCCCAGTTGCCCTCTTAGGGCGAGCCCGCCACTAGAACCTCGAACTCGAATTGGTAGGAGGAAATAGCATGTCCATGAACGTAGAGAGTTACACGCCCGGGCAGAACGCACGGTTCGCTGGCAACGCCAGCTACTACTTGGGAGAGGGCGCGCTCGCAGAACACCCCTTCGCTGACGTCAACACTTGTCCGATTTACATCATCCCGAACTTCGGCACCCTCGACTGGGACAAGCCCAGCGCGGAAGCCGTCGCTCGGCACATGGGGCGCCTGAAGGACGCCGAAGGTGCCTTGAACGACGAGATCATGATGTACGTGCACGTGCCGTTTTGCACGTCTTACTGTCACTATTGCAACTTCGCTCGCGACCGTTTTCCGTGGCGCGACCATTCGGTGCTGGATAAGTACACCGACTACTTGATTCGCGAAATCGACTACTACATGGACGAAGTGCCCTACGTGCACACGCGAAAGTTCACTTCGTTGTACGTGGGCGGTGGGAGCCCATCCACCTTGGGCGCCGCGAACACCGAACGACTACTTTCGCACCTGGCCAAGAAGATTCCGAACTGGAGCCGTATCGAAAAGACCTTCACCGGTGAGCCCAAAACACTCAAAGATACCGGGATCATCGAGGTGCTGGTGAGCCATGGGATCGACCGCATCACCTTCGGTATCGAGAGTTTGAACGCGACGCATCGCAAGTACATCGGGCGCACGGACAAGGTGGAGGACATCGACAGCGTCTTTTCCGGGCTCGCCAAGGCGGGTTTCAAGGGAGATACCTGCGCTGACTTCATGTTCAATCACCCCGGTCAAACACTCGAGGAGATGATGGAGGATTTGGATCGCATCATCCACGAGTACCAGCCCACCGAGCTCGACACCTACAACACGATCTACGTGCCATATCGGCCGCTCCACAAGTTGGTCTTGAAGGGCAAAGTTCCCCAGCCTGCCAATATTCGCACGCTGCTCAAGATGCGCGAATACATGTACGACGCGTTGACCGGAAACGGCTATCACAACATGATCGCCGAGACATACTCCAAGCGCCCGGAACGCAGTCAATATCAACGGGCGCACTGCGCACGGCAGGACATCATCGGCATTGGCGTCGGTGCGCGCGGCAACTTCAAGGACATGGTCTCGATCAACCCCGCGACCAGCGAAGAGTGGACGAGTGCTCTCGACGAACGTCGTTACTCCACGAGCACGTTGCAGACCATCGGTCGTGACGGAGTGCTCAAACGCATCATGGTGATGTGGCCGCGCTACATGACGCTCAGCAAGCAGCTGTTCGAGAGCTTCTCGGACGTGAAGTCGTACAAGGTCATGCGTCGGATCTTGCAGCGACACGTCGAGCTCGGCGTGTGCGACGAGACGCCGGATGAGTACCGGATGAACAAGCTCGGCGTGCTTTGGCACCCGAACCTGCAGTGGGAATACATGAACCCTGACCTGAATATTTGGGGCAAGGTCATCGGCAATCACTTCGGTGAGTCCCAGCGCAATTGGGACAACGAGGAGCGGTTCCAGCGCACGCCGACAGTCCGTTTCATGGACTACTTCACCGACAAGTACCCCAAGTTGATGAAATAGGGGGGTACGGACGGGCGTCCCATGACGATGGCCGTTTCGCTTCGCGGGTCGAGTCGCGCCCTGAGCCCCGTTGCCTCGCTGCAGGTGGATCGCGTGCGGGCCCCGACGCTCCCGCGTGAGTTCTACGCGCGATCCACGGTGAAGGCGTTGGCGTTCGTCACGCTGTCGCTTTCACTGTGGCTCGTGCCGGGCGCACTCGGGACCTGGCTCGCTCGCGACGCGCGGTTGCCCACGTGGGCGCTGGTGCTGACGCTGGTGCCGCTCTGCTTCATCGCGAGTCACGGACTTCACCTGCTCGGCTGGGTGGGCCATGAAGGATTTCACTTCAACTTGTTCCGAGGCCGACTGGCGAGCGCCATCGTCGGCGTCGTCGTTTCGTCCGCGCTCGTCGTCTTCTTCCAAACCGGAGTTGCGATCGAACACTTGAACCATCACCGCTTTGCGAACACCGCTAGAGATCCCGATCTCTCGCTGTTCACCCGCCAATCCAGCTTCTGGTCGCGCTTGCTTTTGACCCGCAGCCGAGCCAATCGCGCTTTCTTTTGCAACGCCTGGCGTCTGATCCGCGGGCAGCCGCTGGAAATGCAGGAGCGCGGTCTGCCTCTACCTCGCTCGACCTACGAGCAGCTGGCTCGGCTGAATCTCGCTTGCTGTCTACTCTGGCTTTGCGGCTACGTTGCGCTGGCCGTTCACGATCCATTGCGGGCCACGTGCAGCGTGATCGTCCCGCTGCTGCTCGCGAACCTCGCCACGGGCCTGCGGCCCTATCTCGAGCACACGAACACGGACGCTGGGCTACTCAGTTGTGCGCGCTCGCGCAGCCATTGGTTGCTCGTGAGCTGTTACTTCGGCAACTCGCTGCATCTCGAACACCACCTGTACCCGTCGGTGCCTTGTTACCGACTTCCGCTATTGCACCGCTGGCTCTTGCAGCGCGGCGTTCTCTCGGCGAGTCATCCGGGCTTCGAGCACGCGATCCTCGCCGGCTATCGCTGGTCCTGCGCGCCACACGAGTACGGTCGCCCGGATCGTCGGCCATGACTCAGAGGGCACCGGTTGAGCGCGAAAGCCGCCCCGATTCCGGTGCCGGCGGCATGGTCGAGCTGCAAGCGGCTTTTGCCGCTCTGCGAGCGGCCGAGCAGCGCGAGCCGTACCCCGAGTTTGCGCTGCGGCGCGAAGCTCTCGAGGCGCTCGCGTCCGCACTTCGACGACGAATTCCCGACATGATCGCCGCTGCAGATTCCGATTTTGGCGGACGCTCGCAGTGGACCACCAAGCTCGGAGACGTCTCGACGATGTTGCGAGAGCTCGAGTATCAGCGGTCCAACTTGCGTCGTTGGATGGCGCCGCAGCGTCGGCGGGTCGCCCTCCATTTCAAGCCTGCCAGGGCCTTCGTCCACTTCCAACCCTTGGGGGTAGTCGGGGTGATCGCGCCCTGGAACTATCCATTTCGGCTCGCGGTCGGACCGACCGCAGCTGCGCTCGCCGCCGGTAACCGAGTGTTGCTCAAGCCATCGGAGTATGCCCCGCGAAGCGCAGCGCTGATCGCCGACATCATCGAAGACGCCGGGCTCGCCGAGCGCGTGCGAGTCGTCTTGGGCGATGACGGTCTGGCGCAGGCTCTCTGCTCGTTGCCGCTGGATCATTTGTTTTTCACGGGTTCGACTCGCGTAGGAAAGCGGGTGATGCGCGCTGCGAGCGAGCGATTGACGCCAGTGACGCTGGAACTCGGCGGGAAGTGCCCTGCCGTCATTCATCCCAGTGCGCCCTTGGCGTACGCGGCGCGCAGGATCGTCGCAGGCAAACTCTTCAACGCCGGACAAACCTGCATGGCTCCAGATCATGTTTGGGTTCACCGCTCGTCCGTGGCGCGCACTCTGACCAGCTTCGAAGCAGAGATCCGTGCCCAATATCCGACGCTCGTTTCGAATCCGGACTACACCGCGATCATCAATCGGGCGCACGTTCAACGGCTCCAGCTGCTATTGGCCGACGCGGCAGAGCAGGGCGCTCAGGTCGACGTGGTGAATCCTGCGGCGGAACCGTTCGGGGGTCGATCGAGCAAAATCCCGCCCGCCCTGATCTCGAGAATTACGTCGGACATGTTGGTCGCTCGCGAAGAGATCTTCGGACCACTGTTGCCGATCCGCGAGTACGACGACATCGGCGAGGTGCTCGCCGCGATGCGTGATGGGGGCAGTCCGCTCGCGGCCTACTACTTCGATCCCGACCGACAGAGATGCGCGGAGTTCCTCCGCAGTTCGCGGAGCGGGGGAGTCTGCATCAACGACGTCATGCTGCACAGCATTCAGGACGACTTGCCGTTCGGCGGCGTTGGCGCAAGTGGCATGGGTCGATATCACGGTAAGGAGGGCTTCGAGACCTTCTCCAATCAACGTGCAGTCTTCCAGCAAACCCGCCGGAACTGGTCGGAACTTTTGATTCCGCCGTACAGCACCCTTGCAAGACGGGTGATTGACTGGCTCGCCGGTTGAGGGTGCCGGCCATTGCTGTCGATTCCCGCCGGATTTTCGAGCGAGCCTGCCGAGTCACGGTAGGCGGAAAGCCAGCGACTGAACAACTAACTATTCCTCCACGAGCCCAAATCTGGGACTGATCGAGGCAAGGCCCTGAGCTTGACCTAGCGTCTCAGCGCCTTTGTTGAGGAGGAGTCGGTCTTGGTTGATGTGATGTCTCGACGTGGTTTGCTGCAGACGGCGCTCGGCGCCTCTGCGGCGTTCGGTCTATCGCCGCTTGCAACGGCTTGCTGTCCCGCCACGCAGCTTTCGGACAAGACCTGGACCAACGCGCTGCAACTGGACGGCGTGAGTCCCGAGCAGCTGCGGACGCCCACCAGCTTGAACGAGTTGATCAAGATCGTGAAAGAGGCGGAGGCAAATCACAAGGGTGTGCGCATGACCGGCTCCGGGCACTCCTTCTCGGACGTCGCGTTCAGCGAAGGGTACCTGCTCAGTCCGGTGCAGTTGAACCGGAAGCTCGATCTCGACCCGACACAGCTACGCCCCGAGTTCAAAGGCGACCGCAACTTAGTGCGCTTCGAGAGCGGCATTCGGCTGCGTGAGCTCAACCCAGAGCTAGCGAGTATGGGCCTCGCGCTCTCGAACATGGGCGGCTACGACGCGCAGACCATCGTTGGCGCGGCGATCACCGGCACGCACGGCTCTGGCATCGGCTACGGGCCGATCGCCTCGCAAATCGCCAGCATCGAGCTGGTCGGCACCGGCGGTGAGGTGCTCAAGATCGAGCCGAAAAATGGCATCACGGACCCAGCCAACCCACGGCCGATGTTGCAGACGCCGGAAGGGCCGGTGCCCGCGCGCTTGATTGCCGACGACGAGATCTTCAACGCCGTGGCAGTCAGTCTGGGCTGCATGGGTGTGGTGTATGCGGTCGTCCTGCGAGTCGAACCGCGGTTTTGGCTCAAGGAGGTGCGGACGCGCGCAACGTGGGGTGAGCTGAGCCAACCCGGCGGCTTCATCAGTCGCATCCTTTCACACGCCAAGTTGGATGAGGGCGATGCCCCGGATCCGAGCTACTACGAGATTTACTTCAACCCGTACCCATCGCGCCCGGGCGGGCCGCCTGCTTCCCACCGCTGCTTGCTCACTCGCCGCTACAAGCTCGCCGAGCTGCCGACGCAGCTGACTCCCGATGACCGCAAGCGCGGTCGCTTCGGCAGTGACGCCTTGCGCGCCGCAGCCGAGCTCACTGGCTACGGTGCGCGGCTGATGGAGTTCGTGAACGCCCACCCGGACCTGGTTCCGAAGGTGATCGATGATTCACTCGGCGCGCTCGAAGACCAAAGCTACTTCGACGCGAGCTACAATATCTTCCACCTGGGCCCGGCCAATTTGGTGCGAGCTTATGGCATCGAGTCCGGGTTCGACGTCACTCAAACGGTGGCCGCGGCGGAGCGGTTGATGGTCATCGCCCAAGGTTTCGCGCAAAAGGGCTGGCTCCACTCGAGTCCGCCCTCGCTGCGCTTCGTCAAACAATCAACCTGCCACCTCGCCATGCAATACGGCCGCGACACGACGATGTTGGAGATCGGCATGCTGGTCGGCGCGACCGGCGCCGACGACCTGCTCAAGACCTACGAAAACCAATTCGCCACCGAGTTTCGCGCTCGGCCCCACTGGGGTTTGGACCTCAAGGTGCTGAACAAGTTCGAGCAGGTGCGGGCGCTGTATCCGGATTCTGCGGACCGCTGGCTGAAGGTCTATCGGGCCATGAATAGCAAGGGCACGTTCAACGCGTCCTTTACCGACCGCCTGGGGATCTCGGTCGGTGCGTGAACCAGACGACGTGACCGGGAAAGGGCTCCAGAAATGATGACGAAAGCAACCTTGATTAGCGTCGCCCTCGCGTTGTCGGCGGTCGCGTGCTGTCCCGCGCCCATCGCGCACCTCAGCAACCGCTGGGTGTTCGCTTCGCCCGGTGGGATCGGAAAGGCAGGCACGCCGAGCTACGGAACACCGCTCGCGGTGGGCAGCTCGGCGACCGTCGCTCCGTCACCGGCGTGCGTCCCGCGCGCCGCGATCGATCAGCAGTTCGGCAAGACCTGCGAGCGACACGAAAGCGAGGGCGGTGCTCAACCGAGCTTCGAGCCGCCTCCGATGACCGACGAGGTGCTCCCCGGCATTCACCCCACTCCGGGCGAACCCATTTGGTACTGCGACAAGCACACCATCGTGCGCGTCGTCCTTCAACGCTGCGGGAACACCGACACGTTCGGCGTGTCACAAATTGCGGTCGCCTTCGATCCCGGGAAGTGAAAAATGGCTGGATTCAACGATACGGTTTCGGCCTTCGATGGGCTACTCAGGCCGAGCGGCTACGTCCTGCGCCCGACGAATACTCGGGTCGTTTTCAAATCGGTGCTGTTCGGTACACCGATCTTCGCCATCCCCGACGTGCATCTCTGCGACGGCGGTAGCGGTGACATCTTCTACAACGACAACTCCGACAAACCGCGCAAGCTCCAAGCGGTCATGCAAGGCATGTTCGACTACATGACCACGCATCCGATGTCCGCGCGTGCCGTTCAGCTCGGTGATTGGTTCGACATTTGGCGCGTTGCCGGCTCGAACCCGCAGCACCTGACCTACGGCGCGGTTCAGAATGCGGAGGCGTACCGCGGCATCCTCGATTTGGACGCGCGCATCGGTTTGGCACATCTCATCGGCAATCACGATGCGGGTTTCCTCAACGCCTTGCCGGATCGCCGCGCCATGCAACCGCAGCTTTTTCGCTCGGGATTTTGGCTCGGCAGTAGCGTGTACGCGATGCACGGGCACCAAACCGACATCGTGCCGCCCATCAGCTCCAGCTTCGACGAAGCGGCCGTGGCGCTGGCGACGACGATCGCCGGCTTCATTCCAGGCGTCACCACTTTCGAGAGCTACGTCGATCGGCTCGGCTTCGGGGCAGGCATCGGGCGCTGGTTGCTCGACTCACTCTTGAACATGCGCGAAGACCCCGGGCCGCAAGCACGTCCGGAAGATCGCAGTCCGCCGCCGGCCAACGTGCAAAAGGGGCAATTCGTGGTTCGCGAGAACGTCGATCACCTCGCGACCATCGCGCACCACGTCGGGATGTTGCCCGGCTCGGGTGGCCGCTCGGCGGATGTGGTGATTGTCGGCCACAGTCACACGCCGAGCGCTTCTTGGACCGACGTCACGGGCAAGCCCATCGTGGTGGTCGACGCGGGCGCATGGGTCTACGACCAAGCAAACCTGCTGATAGCCGCGGAAGATACGATCGCGGTGTTCGACGTGACGCGCGCCTGATCGCGCAGGTTTGAGCGAAGGCGAGAGTCGAGTTAGCCTCGGCTCGAGCCCGCGGTCACTTTCGACCTCAGCCCGGCTGCGGTCGAAGGTGACCTCACCCGGGACGGGCAGCTTGCGAAGGAACTACTCATGCCCGTCCGCACTTGGTTCAGCGTTCTCGTTTCGGTCCTCGTTCTGCTCGCGTCCGGTTGCGCGAGCGGTCCTGAGATTCGCATCGACATGGATGCGCGGGCCAACATGAAGGCTTACCGAACGTTCGGATTTTTCCCGACGGTGTCGACGGATGGTCCGGGCTACGGGTCCTTGTTGTCGACGCGACTCAAGTCGGCGACGGCCGCGCAGCTCGAGAAGAACGGCTACAAGTATTCCGCGAACGAGCCCGACTTGCTCGTCAACTTCTACCTCAAGCTGGTCAACAAGCAGGAGCTCCGTTCGAGCGGCGGCTACTACGGCTATCGTCAGGGCTACTACGGCACCTGGACCGGCTACCCCTACGTCGAGACGGTCAACTACAAGCAAGGCACGCTCAATGTCGATTTGGTCGATGCCAAGCAAAAGCAGCTGGTCTGGCAAGGGGTCGCCGAGGGCGTCGTGAGCGAAGAGTCTCAGCGGGATCCTGGGCCCGCGATCGACCGTGTAGTGGCCGAAATTTTCTCGAACTTCCCGAATCAGCCGAAATAAGCGCGCAACCAAGGCCCGACCGAAGGCGGCCGAGAGTGCCACTCTCGCGATTCTAGCGGCGGGCGGTGAGCCAACTGGTCTATCCTCGAGATATGGATATCGAGATGCGGGCCAAGGTGTCGGCGCTGCTCGAGGCAGTCGTCACCGCGGACGGGGTGATTCGGCCGGAAGAGCGAGAGTTCGTGCGTCGCGCGGTGACACGCTGGCGGCTGCCCGAACCGGACGCTCCGCTGAGTCTACGCAATCTCGGCAGCGCGACCGAAGCGCTGCGGACGCTGGATGCCACGGCACAGGCGCGCGTGCTCGCCTTGTTGGTGGACGCCGCCGTCGCCGATCGTGAGGTCCATCCACAAGAACACGCCCTGCTCTTGGCGGCTGCGGCGGCCCTCGGCATCGAAGCCGTGTCGCTCGAGGAGCGTCTGAACCAACGCCTGCTTCGCCCCGCGGGGCTCTGAGTCCCGCGGAGCGCGGAGATGACCTCGAATCGCTGGCAACCGGGCGCAACGCTCGACGGTTTCACGCTCGGCGAGCGCATTCACGCGGGCGGCATGGGAGCAATCTTTCGCGTTTCGAAACCAGGGTTAACGCTGCCTGCGGTGATGAAGCTGCCTCGGCTCGAGGACGGGCAAGCCGCCGAAGCAGTGGTCGCTTTTCAGACCGAGGCGATGATCGCTCCAACGCTGAAAGGTCCGCACGTTCCTGCGTTCGTCGCCGCGGGCGAGCTGGCAACGACGCCCTACTTGGTCATCGAATGGATCGACGGCGAGTGTTTGGAGGACGTCTGCCGTCGCGCTCCGTTGCCCGCATTGGATGTAGCGCGGATCGGAGCGGCGCTCGCCGACGCACTGCATGCGGTGCATCTCCAACAGGTGATTCACCTGGACTTCAAGCCGTCCAACGCGATCCTGCGCGCTGACGGCAACGCGGTGCTGATCGATTTCGGGTTCGCGCATCACGCCCAGCTTGCGGATTTGTTGGCCGAAGAGACGCGCTATCGCGCCGGCTCTGCGCCGTACGTTTCACCCGAGCAGCTGCTCGGAAGTCGCGAGGACAGTCGCAGCGACCTATTCGCGCTCGGCGTGGTTTTGTACGAGTTGCTCACCGGCAAGCTCCCTTTCGGTGAGCCGGACGCGGACGTCCGCAATCGATTTTGGATCGAGCCAGTGCCGCCGACGGTGCTCGCGCCGGACACGCCTGCCTGGCTGCAAGAGGTGATCTTGCGCTTGCTCGAGCCGCGTGCCGAATTGCGCTACCAGTCGGCTGCACACGTCGCGTTCGACCTGCGGAATCCCGAGCAGGTCACGCTTTCGGAGCGCGCTTCGAAGCAGACCAAATCCGGCGTCTTGTCGCACGTGGGTCGCTTTCTCCGCGCGCGGGCCGAGTTCGGTGCGAGGTTGCGCGCGCCCGAGCCCCTGGCCAACCGCACGCCGATCGTCTTGGTGGCCGTCGACACGGAAAATCTCGCGGACGAACGGCACCCCGCAATTCGCGCGGAGACGGCGCAAATCTTGGCGCAGAGCAGCGAATTTCGCTTGCTGTGCTTGGCGGTAATTACGCCCAGATTGGCGTCACTCGACCACCTCGTGCGCTTGCAAGAATGGGTCGCTCCGCTCGAGTTGCCCGCGCAGCGCGTTTCGCTCCACGCGATCGAGTCGGTATCTCCAAGTGAAACGATCGTGCAGATCGCGCGCCACAACAACGTCGACCGCATCGTGATCGGCGCGCCGCGCGAGGGCGGCCGCGCGTGGGCGAACTCGACTGCATCGCACGTGACCGCGAACGCGGGTTGCAGTGTGCACGTCGTACGTGTGCCCAAGCTTTGAGGACGAGCGCGAAGTTCTCGCGCCGAAGAGCCTGCGATTGCGACAAAAATGCGGTTTAACGCGGAGCTGAGCTTCGCACGGCGTCCCTTGCGCTTGGTCACATTGCGCTCGAGTACGCGGGTGCGTGCGTCGGCCCGCGTCTTGCTCTCGATCGTCGAGTATGAACCCCGATGATGCACACACGTCTCATAGTCATGGCTTCGAACTGCCGAATGCTCCACGAGTCGTCGTGCGCCCTGACCCTCGACCGTGGCGGGCCGTGGCAGGCGTGGCTCTTTGCCTCGGCCTAGCTGGCATCGTCACCGGGCTCATCGTCGCTCGCCAACAGCGCATGAGCGACGAACACGTCACCTCCGACGCACTGCAGCGCGAAGACTTGCGCGATGGTTGGCGCGCATTGGGAGTCGCGGCCGCGCGTGACGCACAATTGCGCGAAGAGGCAGATCAGGCGGCAAAATCGGCCAACTCGGCGACTCCCGCGCCCGCACCACCCAACGTGGTGATCGTGAACGTCCCCAGTCCAAACGCGAGTGCCGCGCCGCCGAGTGTTACGAATATCAATCTCCCCAACGGCTCGACCAACTCGAACGCGGTCCCTTCCGACAACTGGAACTTCAGTTCGGGTTACGTACCGAACCCTGGCAACGCGCCGAATCAGAGCGTCCCCCCGATCAGCTATTCCCCAGTGTTGCCGGTACAAGCGCCGTACCCCTTGCCGCCCGACAACTCCGCGGCGCGATCGAACTACGCGCCGCAAAATGGCTATGCGCCGAGCTCGGGCAGCGTCGCGCCCAGCGTGGGCAATGGCAGCATCCCCGGCTCGTCGGCGAACCCTGCATTGCCGAACAACGGCTTGGTCGGTTCTTCTCCGACGACTGGGTTACCGAGTGGTTCGAGCAACGGAAGCGTGACTCCGAATGCCCCCATGGGCAGCACGCAGTCGCCCGGTCAGCCGTCGCTCCCGAGTGGCTTCAGCTCGCCGTAACCGCGCTCACTCGCTGGTTCGATGACCCTCGAACTCGGAATGATGCGCACGCCAGTGATCACTGCCTGGCAAAAGCAACCGAAGCTCCACGCTCATCGGCGCGACGCCACGAAAGCCCGCGTCGCTTTCCAGCTCGTATTCACGCACTTTGTTCCATGGGCAACCGGCATTGAGCAAGAGTTCCGCCAACCGCACGGTGCCGGCGACGCTCGATTCGACGAACACGGTGTCGCGCCGCCGCCATTCCTCGTCGTTGACCATGCACTCGGCTTCATTCGACAACGCCAAGAGCGGTAGGCTGGAAACGTCGGACTCGTTCAGCCACGGATGCTTCTTCGTCAAGCTGGGGAAGTAGCGGAAGGTCACGGGTCGAAGCATGAGGCCGACGGGAGGATCATCCTCTGGCCACTGCGCGCGATACACGATCCGTCGGACTTCACTCCAGGCGCTGCCGAGCTCGAGCACGCAATGCTCGGGATCATGGAACGCACAGGCCAGCAGGAACAGGCCGAGATCACGGCAAGCCTGCTCGTCCACGTAGAGCGCCAACCCGTCGACCCGATGCCAGCCGTTGTACGCGCGATCGAGGCGACGAAAGTGGATGCGATCGCTCTTCAGCTGGGGCGGCAGCATCGGCAAATTCTCGTGCTTGAACAAGAAGTCCGCTTCGTCCGGCGGACCCTCAGGCACACTCGCGCGAAGCTCTGCGAACAGCTGGTGCAGGTCTCCCATGTACACGGACTCTACTCGCGCTCCGCGTGGGATGCGACGGAAACGGCCTGGCAGAACTCGCCAGGGAGCACGTCATGGCCGGTTTCCGAGGCCGAACATGAGCAGCCGAGAAGGCAAATCCGGGGCTCGCGGTTCCACACAGCTTTCCGCCTCCAGCGTCCGGGCATTTCTTCGCGAAATAGTGACCTCGCATATTAGATTTACATCATGTATAACTAAATGATACGGCTGTTGGGAGGATGGTTAAGCGCAGCTACGACATGAGCCGCAGGTCGCGAGCGGTCGACGCCGCTCGCGAGCAGGCCTCGTCTGCCGCGTACCAGCTCCTTGCCGATCCGGCATGCCACGAATTGAGTTTGGACGCAGTGGCGCGCGCCGCTGGCGTGACGCGCGCCACGCTCTACAATCAATTTGGCTCGCGTTCAGAACTGTTGGTCGCGATCTTTCGCGATCTCGCACAGCGTATGAAGGCCGAGCGCATCTACGCAGCCATGCGTCTACCCGAGCCAATGCAAGCGTTGAACGCGACGTTGCGCGAGTCGACTCGCGCCTACACGCGCGAGCAGCGAGTGATCCGAAAGCTGTTCGCCTTCGCCGCGCTGGACGGTGAGGTGCAGTCCGAAATCGCGCGTTCTGAACGAACGCGGCGTCAGAGTTTGGCTCATTTGGCGACGCGGCTCGCGGAGACAGGCCAAATTGGCGTGAAGGTCGAGGAGGCGACGGCGCTGCTCGCATCGGTCACCAGCTTTCAAGCGTTCGAAGCTTGGGCGTTCGACGCTGGGCCGCGGATCACCGAGCAACGATTGCTGCAACTGGCGTACGCGGGTTTGGGGATTTCGAAAGGGAAGGAAGGGGTCGCATGAAAGTCTTGGTCGCTGGGGCAACGGGCGTGGTCGGCCGCGCAGTGGTGCAGCTCTTGAAGCAAGAGGGCCACCTCGTGCGCACGATTTCGAAGACCCAGGAGCGCGCGGACTCGCTCCGGCGAATCGTCGATGACGTGCGGATCTTCGATGCAACGGAGGCGGCCAGTGTTGCGGGCGCGTGCGAGGGGATCGAGCTAGTGATCTCCGCGTTGGGCGCGCCGGTGGCACCGAGCCGCAAGGGGACTCGATCTTTCGCCGCCGTCGATCTCGTGGCGAACCTCAATCTGCTGGCAGAGGCGCGCCGCGCGGGGGTTCGGCGTTTCGTGTATGTCGGTGTTTTTACCGAAGCCGTCTACGCGAACACTGCTTACGTCGACGCGCACACGCGTGTCGAACGCGCGGTGCGTGAATCGGGCTTGGAATTCGGCTTCGTTCGCACCACGGGCGTGTTCGGCTCACTCGCTGAGATGCTGCCGATGGCCCTCAAGGGGCCAGTGCCGGTGATCGGTGACGGCAACGCGCTGACCAATCCGATCGACGAACGGGACGTCGCCGACGCCGTCCTGCGCGCCGCGCTCGCCACGAACTCGACGGAAGTAGACATTGGCGGACCCGAGACGCTCTCGCGTCGTCAAATTGCCGAAGCCGCGTTCTCGGCGCTCGGTCGGCCCGCGCGTTTGGTGAGCATGCCCGTTTGGGCGTTCACCCTCGTGCGCTTGGTGTACGGTCTATTCAATCGCCGGATGGGTGAGTTCCTGGCCTTCTTGCAGCTCGCCGCGACGCACTCTTGCGTGGCTCCCGTGCCCGGCAAGCGCCGCTTATTCGAGTACTTCGAAAGCCACGCGAAAGTCCTGGGCGCCAACGCTCGTTAGCGCCTGGTTTTTTCCTTGTGGCTTGCCCATCTATGACGAGTGTGCGCTCTTCTTGGTTCGTGCCCGGAGAAATGGCTCCAGCGAAATCTGCGTGCGTTGCTCGATCCGCGCGCGGACGACGGCGCCTTCCGCCGGGATCATCGACACGACGTCCAGCCCGCATCACGACGCCCATTCACGCCAAGCGCCCGCGTCCGTTTCAGAGCCGACGCAGCACGCGCAACTCGGTCGCGTCGTCGATTAGACGTTGCGTTCGCCGCAACGTTCGCCCACTCGGCGAAACCAAGGTGATGTATCGCGCGCCGCGGAGCAGTGAGCGGTCCGCAAAGCTATCGGTGTAGACCGTCGACCATTCGCAGATGCCGAGCCGGTGGCGCAATTCTCGAACTTTGGTTTTGCCGATGCAGTGCGTTTCCGTCACGAATCCGCCCCAGCGCCGCCGTAACCGCGAGCCGACGATCGGCAGCGGCGCAAGCCTCCGCGCGCTCAGCAGACCACGGACCAAAAGAGGCATCGACCCGGTTGCAATCACGACGCGGTGGCCCGCGTCGATCTGCGCTGCCAGCTCGATGAAGATCGCGTCGTTGGCGTAGCCGGGCAGGGTATCCAGCGCGTAGCGGCGAAGGGCTCGAACGAAGCTGCGTGTCGAAGTGCCGAGCGTGATCCCCCACAGCAATAGCGAGGCCGCGCGCTGCCAGGAGCGAAGCGCGAGCGGCAGGGCAAGTGGCAGCAGGGCAAAGACCAGCAGCAAACGCCCCGGGCGCCGCGCGCAATAGCCGAACACGAAATCCAAAAAGGAATCCCGGCTGACCAAGGTTCCATCGAAGTCGAATACGACCACGCTCGAAGACAACTCGCTCGGTTCTACCGACACTGCCGAGTCGCTGGCCATTTTCCTCCACGTAGCACGCCGGCTCGAGCGCGACCAAGGCGAGCGCAAGGCTGGCTCGGGGCTGCTCCCCAAGCAACTCAGGAGCCGTCACTCCTTGCGTGGCTTCGCCCAGCGATTGCAGGCGCGTGGGCGGCTGCGAAGAGCTACGAGGGCTTGCGTTCGTAGAGATCGAAATCTTCGATCCGCTTTACGAATTGATAACCGTCGTCGATGAAGCCGGCGAGCTCCGGAAACCCCGGGAGCTCGTCGTGCGAATCGAGCACGTGACCAGTCACGGACGGAAACACGTCGTTGTGTTGCACGATGATCAAAGCCGGCGTGCGTTGCTTCAAATCACGCATCAACTCTCGTCGCGCATAGCCCTTCTGCCACTCGCTGCGCTGTGGCACATCGTAGATGAAGCGGCTCGACGGCGTACGCTCCGAGAACCAATAGATCGCCGGCTCGAACCCCCAGACGAAGATCGGATCGTCACTACGCGTACGCGAACGGACCTCGAGCGCCACATCGCGATCCGCAGCCAAGTTGAAGTCAGCCACGTACGACAGATCCCGGTCGATCGCGTCGCGACTCTTGTACGGCGCCATGCGGAACGCATAGCGCAAGCGCATCAAGGCGCGCTCGCTGTAGTCCTGCGGGAGATCGCGACTCGCCGTGCGCATGCTGGTCACGACGGCAATGAACGACATGAAGGCAAGCGCGCCGCCAAAGCCCCCACCCACGCCGCCCACGCAGCGACGCCAGAGCTTGTACAAGCCGAGCCCGGCAAGAAACCCGATCAGCTGCAGGCTGGCGGTGTAGTGATATGGGAAGAATTTACCCTGCATCGCTACGCCCGCGATCTGAATCGCGATGATACCCAGGATCAGAAAGGTCCCCTCGCGCTCGCGGCTGTGGAGCGGAGTGATCGCAGCCATGGCGATCACGCCAGCGGCGGCCAGCGCCGAGAATTTGAAGAAGGCTTCTTCGAGCGCGTAGTACAACATGCCCGCCGCTTGGCGATCTTGCCAACCAAGGGCCGTGTAACCGGGCGTGAATTCGCCGAGCGTCCAGTGCAGCGCGGGCCACGCGCCACGCAGCCAAAACCAAGCCGCGCACAACAAGATCGGCAGCGCCGCGGCGGCGCCGATGACAACCATGGTCAGCAATGCGCGCGGCGTCGAATCCGTGCGTTGCTGCTCGCGCTTCGCTAGATACGCACCGCACACGAACGCGCCGCCCCCGAGCGGCGGTTTGAACAAGAACGCGATACCGAAAAGCAAGCCGGTGCCCACCCACACCCAAACTCGTCGCCGCGGATGCGGTGCGCTCGTCGCCAGGAGTAGAGCTGCCAGCGTCAAATAGCCGCCAAAGACCTCCGGCTGCGCGGTGTGCCAAAACTCCAACTCCGCTTGGATCAAGGCCGCGACCGCGCCCCCAACCAACCCCGCGCGACGACGATCGAAGAACGTCTCGGCCAAACGCATGAAGCCGAAGACCGAGGCGATCATGCCCAGCACTTCGAGCACGCGAATCGCCACCATGCCCCGTCCGAACAAGCCCTGCGCCAACGCATAAATCAGGAAGATCCCAGGGGGCTTGAAGTCCCACAGATCACGGTACGGCATTTGGCCGTGCAGCACGCCCTCGCCCACCAAAGCGTAAATGCTCTGATCGCGGCCGAACGAGAACGTGAGGATCTGAATGGCGCACAGCGCGATCACCACCCACGCCACCCAGGACAACCAGGCGTCCGGATCACGGATAGACAAGCGCGGCACGACCTCTGCGGAAGGCGGACGAACCGAGGACGTACCCATAGCGGGCACACGGTAGTCAGGCCCGCGAGCACAAGCTAGCCAGGCGCGATGAGTTGGGGGCCGCGTCAGCGAGTTTTGTCCTGCGAACGGCCGTTCAGGACGACGGTTGGGAGCGCAGGTGGGGGCTATCCTCGGCTTGCAGCTTGCGGATCAGCCGCTCGAAGTGCTCGACCGGCTGGGCGCCCTCGAGCGAATAGCGTTGCTCGAAAAGGAATAGCGGGACTCCTCCAATGCCGTACTCGCGCGCCAGAGTCAGGTCGCGTGCGACCTCCTCCTTGCCGAAGCCGGCCGCGAGCGCTGACTCCAGCTCACCGATATCGAGAGGGATTTGCGCGCGCTCCAGCACCCCCACGATTGCAGACAGCTCAGCCACGTCGACGCCTTGCTCGAAGTAGCCGCGAAATAGCGACTCGACCGTGAGTGCGGCTTGCCCTTTGCTGCTCGCGAAGCGAATCACGCGATGCGCGAGCTCAGTGTTCGGCGCGCGCTGCTGCTTGTAGAAGTCGAACGCAATCCCGACCGCCCGGCCCACGTCGGTCAAGCGTTCGAACATTGCACGCGTTCGTTCTTTGCCACCGAACTTACGTTCGAAGAAACCCTCTGCCACTACGCCCTCTGGTGGCAGGCCCGGTTGCAATTGAAACGCGCGAAAGCTGAGCTCAGCGTTGGTGTTTGCATCAGCCAACGCGCGCTCCAAGCGACGCTTACCAATGAAGCACCACGGGCAAGCGATGTCCGAGAAAATCTCGATCTTCATGGGGGCGTCCGAACTATGAGCCGCAAACCTCGGCCGTCGAGCTCTGCGCCAAAACGACCACCGCGCCCCCTTCATTCCCGGCACCTAGGTCTAGGCATTTGAGTGGAAATACCCCACGAATGCGCGGGTTCGGGCCTGTAGCATTGGCGGCACGAACGCACCCCCAAGTGCGCGACTTACACAAACGATCATGGCACGATCGAGCTCACACCGAGCTCACCGCAGGATCAACGAGAGCTCACGCGATCACTGCCGAGGGTGATGCACCGACACAGAGAAACGAGACCAATCACTGAACGCTTTGTGCGGTCCGTTTGTGATTCGTTAACGCGCCGCTTCTATGCGGCTTGGCGAAACCGTCTCGGAAAGCGACACTGCAATTTCGAGTAGCTCGTGGCGCTACGTCGACGAGATCGTTTCTGATGTGTTGTGTTGCCATTGCCGCGAGCGAACAGGCACTCGCGTCCCGCGCCGTCGCATAGTCAGTTCGTCAGGGGCGCGGATTCCACTTCACAAACTCCACTGTTGGAGTTAATTTCTTCAGCATGCGGTCAGGGGGACAGGGAGTCAGATGCAAGTCGTCGTCAAAGGCATGGTTCAAGTCGCGGGATCGACGTTCCGGATCGTTCGCATCCAACGTGGGCACTACGAAGTGGTCCGCATTTTGGATGACAGCCGGCTCGGCTCTTTTTGGTGTGAGCCTTCCTTCGCCATTTCTGAGTCCGCCGACCGCGAGCTGCTCCGTGAAGTAGCGCGTTGCGCTATCCAGGGCGGCAAGACCACCTGGGTCGGTCGCCTCGACCTCACGAGCTGAGCGCCTCGTTCAGGGGAATTTCCGCGGCCAGGGGGCGGCGACGCTATTTGTCTTGACCCGCCGCGCGCCAATCACTTGGATGGCGCTCCTCCGCGCCCCTAGCTCAGCTGGATAGAGCATCGGACTTCGAATCCGAGGGTCGTAGGTTCGAATCCTACGGGGCGCGCCACGCAGCAGAGAGCCAATGTTGGTTGGCTTTTTGAGCAGTGTGTGGATGCGGGCTCTCGCTGTCAGCGTCGAGTCTACGGGGCCGGTAATTCGCCAGCCGCCATTCGCCGGAGTACATCCCGCGCTTCCGGCGCGACGTGCGCTTCTGGGACGTAGCTCAGCGACAGTCGAGCGAAGTCCTGGAGACCGCACAAGGAAAACGAGATCCGGAGAGTGTTACCCACCGCGTGGCGCTCGAGAGCAAGGCAGTGTTGCCGGCGCTCTATGCGCGTCACGTCCGACCAGCGCGTGAAAGTTGGCTTACGAAGGATCGTCCGCTCGCGCACGCCTTCTGCGCTCAGCTCGATGCGGGTTACGCGAACGTCGACGTATGCCCAAAAACCGGCCAGCGACACTGCGACGAAGATCACGGCGATGGCTCGTGCTTCCGGCGCGGAGACCCAGACGAAGCACGCCACGGCACAGCACGCTGCCGCGAACGTAAGCCCAAAATAGCCGTAGGCACGCGGATAGATCATCGTCCGATGACCCTCGGGCAATGGCTCCGCTCGCGCTTTGCCGAGCCACTCGAGCAAGATCGCGATCAACGCGGCTGACAAGGTCAGCGAGAGCCAACGCTCGACCGCCTGCCAAAACACGGAATGAAGGCCGAGGGAAGCCAGGCTGTGCATCTTTGCTAAAGCACTCAGGCTACCACGCCCGACACGCGCAGCGCGGTTTCCAATCAGCTGTCGGCCGCGGTTCTAAACTCTAGCAACGCAGACGCTTCTTTCG
>Ga0164307_10000110_pt1 | contig 36042 bp, 30 predicted proteins | sample Whisoiple_243_MG_FD_110214 | JGI IMG/M metagenome (GOLD analysis project Ga0164307, IMG submission 110214) | Soil microbial communities amended with fresh organic matter from upstate New York, USA - Whitman soil sample_243_MG | ecosystem: Environmental > Terrestrial > Soil > Unclassified >...
GCGACTGAGAGCGCACTTGGCGCAGCAATAGCCCCGCATCCAGTCCGAGGCTGAGGCGCACTTGGCGACTGAGCCTCGGCTCGACGCGCATCACCGCGGCGGCGCGAGCGGACCAGGTCTCGTTTTGATCCGGGATGGCATCGACGCCTCGCACCTGACCGAGTCGGAGCCACGCGGCAGCCACGGTAAGCCCGAGATCCAGATCGACCGCGTCGCTGAGCGCGACACGATGCATCGGCGCGAGTGAAAGCTCGAGCCATTCGGCCTGGGCGGACGCGGGTGCGCTGCCAGCGAGCCAGGCAAACCCAGCCTCGATTCGGCTGCGCTGGGCGAAGTTCCACTGCCCCAAGAGTCGCGGCCCGGCGAGCACTGCCGAAAACTTTCCGATCGTCGCGACATCGAGGCTGGAGCGCAGCGCGAGCGGACCATCGAGCGCGCGACGCGCCTCGCGCGCGGCTTCTTCCGCGCGAGCAAGCTCGGCCAAGCGCTCGCGTTCCGCCTGCATCTTGCGCTTCTTTTGCAAACGGCGCGCGAGCTCCGCGGCGGCCAACGCGACGCGGCGCGCGCCGAGCTGCCCGGCTGCGTTGCTGCCCGAAACCACGCGCGCACCGTGATATTCACCGCGCTCCCAGAGCTCGACGCGCACGTCGCGTCCGACCTGCACGACGCGAAAAAATAGCGGCGCCGGCCCGCGCTTATTGCCGTGCGCGGGAGGCACGTCGATCTCGGAGAGCTCGAGTTGCATCAGTCGACGGGTGGCACGCGCGTCGAGCAGCGATTCGGCACTATCGCCAATCTCCACCAACACCGGTTCGCTGCGCGCACGGCTCTCGCGACTCAGCAGCGCACACGAGAGCAAACAGCCGGCCGCGAGTAGCGCACGGAACCAGCGCTTGCACGTTCCGGGTTGCTCGCCACGCGCTTCAATGCGCTTCGTTGCTGCTGGGCGTGCTGGGTGTGGCGGGCGTGCTGGGCGGCGCGGACTCGGCGGACGATGCGTGGCTATCGTCGGCTTCGTCTTCGGAGTCGTCGTGGACGACTTCGGACTTTGCACCGGCGTCTTGGTCGTGCAGCGCGCGCTCGGCTCTGCGAAACTCGCTGAGCCGTCTGCCGTGGGGAAAGTCGCGCGCATAGTCTTCGACCAATTGCGTGACCAGCTCGAGATTGCCTTCTCGAAGCGCCACATCGATTTGGCGAGCCGCCGCATCTTCGGCGAAGTCACCGGCCGGAGACAAGCGCCGATAGAGCGCAAAGGCCTGCGCTGCGCCCGGCTGATCGCCCGCCTGATCGAGCAGATTGCCCAACGTCCAGGCGGCGAGCGGCGCTTCCGGCGCTTCCGGATGTGCGAGCACTTGGCGGAGAGCGCTGATCGCCTGACCGCGCTCGCCCGAGGCACGCGCGATGTCGACCAAGCTCATCAGTTCGGAAGGCGAAGCGTGTGACATTGCCATGTCGAAGCCGCCCTGCCGGTCGAGAGCACGCCTCGCCCCAGAAAAATCCCCCACTTCAACCAAGCGCTGCCATTCCGGCGCGGGCGCTTGCGCGGGCGCGGCGTGCAGCGAAGGATCGAGCGAGCCGTAACTGTGCGGCTCGTTCGGCGAAGGAGTGAGCCTCGTCGAGCGACGGGAGTGCGATTGCAGCACCTTCGTCTCGGGCAAGGCGACCTCAGGCTCAGCGGTATTTTTCGTGGGCACTGCACCCGCAGCGGGCGCGACCTGAGGCCGAGGCTCGGCCTGCACGAAAGGCAATGCTTGCGGACGAACGAAGCGCGCTCCGACGAACACGCCCGAGGCGAACAGCACCGCCGCGAGCGCAGGCACGGTGACCCAGACCAACGGTGAGCGCGGTTCGCGCGGCTTATAGCCACGCAAATCTTGCTTCAGCCGACGCCACACCGCGACCGACTGCTCACTCGCGTCGTAATCGCGCAGCGCGGTCTTCGGGATCTCCGGCAGACGCCTGCGGTTCATCACTCCCCCTCTGCGAAGGCTGGCACGAAGTGCTCGTTCAAAAAGCGTTGCGCACGCAAGATGCGACGTTTGACGGTCGCCAGCGAACAATCCACGAGCTTGGCCACGATCTCGAGCCGATGATGATCGACGTAGCGCAACGTCCACGCGATGCGCTCGTCTGCGGGCAGGGTTTGGAGCAACGAATAAACCTGCGCCAGCAGCACGCGGCTCTCCGGATCAGCGCTTGGCGACGCGATCGCGTCGAGCTCGATGGGCTCCGCACTCGCGAGACCGAGCGAACGGAGTAAGCGATTGCGCCGTAGGCGCGTGCGGACGAGACGCACCACGACGCTGCCGAGCCAGGGACGAAAGGCAGACGGATCGCGCAGCTCCGTCAAACGCTCACTCGCCTTGAGGAAGGCGTCGTGCACGATGTCTTCAGCGTCGATCGCACTGCCCTGAATGCGGACCGCCAAGTTCAGCGCGAAGCCCGAATGACGCCGATACAGCGCTTCGAACGCCAACAGATCACCGCGGCGCGCGCGCCCAACGAGCCGATCATCCTCCACGCCGGAGTCGGCCGGCTTGGCGGCCTCGGCTGACGCACCGCTGCCCGCGATCAAGCGCAGGCGAGGGGCGGCATCGAGCGGCATGAGGTGTATGACGCAACAATGCCCGTTTTCGGCTCACCGAGCCGTGCGAAAACCTGATGCGCGGCCGGCGCGGCCAACGTAGCACTTTGAAATAATTGCACTTTCATAAGTCGGGTCACAAAATTCGGTTTTCTAGTGAGCCGCTTCTTAGTAGTCGAGCGTCTGGTCACCACGTCCCACGCCCACCTCTGTGGGCTGGCAAGAGGAGTCTGAAATATGTCGATTTCCAAGTTGTTCGCTCTGGTCCCCGTGTGCGTTCTGGCTGTTGCTTGTGGCGGCGGTGCCACCCCGGAAGCTGCTGCTCCGGAAGGTGCGGCGGCCACCGAGGCCAAGCCGGCCGAGGGCGACGCGGCCAAGCCGGCCGACGGCGAGAAGACGGACGCCCCCGCGGCGGACGCTCCGGCTGCCGAAGAGAAGAAGTGAGTTTCTAAAAGACTCGTTCTTTTGAAACAGCCGAGTGAGCAGTGCTCGCTCGGCTGTTTTATTTTGTGAGATGGGGCGCTCACGGTCTCGGCGATGAACGCCCCGCCCCACGCGCGTGGCATGCCCCACTTTGCGCTGACGTGTTGCCGGCCGACGTGGTCAACGCGGCGCGGCCGGCGTGCTCGACGCGGTCGACGCGGTCGGCGTGGTCAACGCGGCCGGCGTGGCCAACGCGGTCGACGCGGCCGGTATGATCGCGCCGCGAGTGTATTGTGTGTGCACAGCATCTTTATTTTGTGAGATGGGACGCTCGCGGTCTCGGCGATGAACGCCCCGCCCCACGCGCGTGGCATGCCCCACTTTGCGCTGACGAGTTGCCGGCCGACGCGGCCGGCGTGGTCGACGCGGCCGGCGTAGTCGACGCGGCCGGCGTGGTCAACGCGGCCGGCGTGGTCGACGCGGCCGGCGTGGTCGATGCGACCGGCATGGTCAACGCGACCGGCGTGGTCAACGCGACCGGCATGATCGCGCCGCGAGTGTACTGTGTGTGCACAGCATCTTTTCGCTGCCGAGAGGGCCAATCGCCCGCGGCTGATCGAGTGCCGGCACGGTAGCGAGGCGGCCGGCCGCCGCCACTACGGGCAATGGGATCCGGAAGAACCAGCGCCCAGAGCTGTGCACCTTTGGTCCACCTAAGCCGCGCGGCTTTGCGTTAGGTCGACGACCAACCGCGTGCGCCCGATCAATAGCTCATCACCGTGAGTCAGCTCTTGTTCGCCGCGCACGCGCACGAACACGCCGGTGCGTGAGCCCAAATCCGTGATCACGACCGTGCCGGCTTGCTCTTCGATCAGGCAATGCTGCTCGCCCACCAGCGGATCATCCGGGAACACGAGATCGCCAATCGCGGAACCGACTTGCAGCGTGTTGCCACGCGCGACGACGCAGCAACCATTGGCGCCGCCCTCGAAGATCTGCAGCACGCGGAACGAAGAGGGCCACTTGGGCGACGAATAGAAATACGTCGGCGCGGGATCGGGGCCGTCGTCCGGCACGGGGTTCTTCTCGATCCGAAGCAACTGATCGCCGACCACGAACTCATCACCGAGTTCGAGCTCCACGGGCGTCCGGATGCGCAGAAATACGCCGTTGCCGCCATCCAAATCCTGAATCCACAACCGACTGTCGCGGGCGCTCAAGCGGGCTTCACGCGGGTGACAAAACTTTTCGCCTGGCAGTTGCACCGCGCCCTGCGAACCGATCAATGCCTCGGTACCCGAGGGATCGTAGCGTTCAGGTCCGCCCGAGAGCGAGCGGAGTACGTGCAGCGTGACGAACGGACGCACCAGCGCGGGTGCTGGCACCGGTGCCGGCGCCGCCGCTTGGGGCGCAGAGACCGGCGGGACATCGACCTTTTGGTGACTACCCGTCGCGGGTCGTTGCTTGGGGCCGGTGGGCGGCTCCGTGAGCACGGAAATGCCACCGACCTCACGCCCCGCGATGATCGCGTCGAAGCGACCGTCGCGCAGCGCCATCACCATCTCCAGGTGCTGCGCCTTCATCAAGCCGCGGACGTACTCTGCCACGTCCGGTCGGTTCACGTGTTCGTTGTAGGCGCGCTTGTGGCTCTTGATGACGCGCCCGCCATCCGCGAACAAGTGAGTGATGATGTGGGGCTGATCGAGCCCGGAATCCTCGGTCTGTACGTGGAAGACCGTGGACTTGAACTTGATGTTGTTGTTGAAGCCCATCTGGGCGCGCCGAAAGCTCGGGCGCTTCATCTCGGTGTCGAGCTTGGCGAGCTCGGCGGGCGCGTAGCGCGCGACGGCTTCCCCCAGCAGAGCATGGTCACCCTCCATGCCCTCCATGCGCTCGAACGCGAGCTGAGCGATGCGCGCGCTGGGATCGATGCGCAGCGCCTCGGCGAGCAACTGTTGCCCTTCGGGATCGCTGGGCCCATTGGCGGCCCAAGCGCTCAGCAGTGCGACGGCCTCGTCCGGGCGCTGTTTCTCGACCAACCAGGCTGCCACGCGCGACGCCTGCGCGCGCAAGGCTGAGATGTTGCCTTCTCCCGTCATCGCTTTGGGGGCCAGCTTAGCCAGATCTCGCCCCCGGGCCTACGGCTTCTTCGACGTCGAAATCGGCCGGCTCGCTCGCGAGCGGCCGAATCCGCTCTTCCTGGCTATTTCTGCGGAATCCGAAGCAGGCTCAGGGGGTGTTGCACACATCCGGGTTGGGGCAGTCCTGTTGCAGGCAGCCGTTCACGAAGTCCGCGAAGCAGTCACACTTGCCGTTGCCGCACAGGCTCTTGCACTCGTACCCGCACTGATTGTAGACGTCCTTCGGATTGTCGCACTTGCCGTTGCCGCAGGTGCAATCATTGGGGCAGCCGTTCAGGGTTTCACCCGTCGTGCAATAACCGTCGTTGTTGCACGGCTCGCCGCAATCCTGGGGACACGTGAATTGCGTCTCGAACTGCATGTCGCACTGCTTGTTCCCGCAGTAGCAGTCGGACTTGCAGCCGGTGGGCGTCTCGCCGCTCTCGCAAACGCCGTTGAAGTTGCACACCGGGCAATCGCTCGGACACGTGCCGGACGTTTCCATGAACTGCGGCTCGCACTGACCGTTGCCGCAGAAGCAATCAGCCGGACATTGCCAGGGCGTTTCCAGGGCCTCGCAGACCTTGTTGTTGTTGCAAACGCCACAGTCACCCGGGCAGCTGAGGGTGCTTTCGTTGAGCTCACACACCCCGTTGCCACAGTAGCAGTCCTTCGGGCAATCGGTCGGGTTCTCCGCGCCCTCGCATAGGCCGTTGTAGTTGCAGCGCCCGCAGTCTGCCGGACAATTGAAGTTGGTCTCGCCGCTGCTGCATTGACCGTTTCCGCAGTAGCAGTCCTTCGGGCAAGTCCCAGCGGATTCGAGGAGCGAGCACTTGCCGTCGTTGTTGCACGCTGAGCAATCGGCGGGACAGCTCACGACCGTCTCGTTGACCTCGGCGTCACAGCGCCCGTTGCCGCAAGCGCACTCGTAGCCACAGCCGTTGAATTGGTCCGGGCCGTTATCGCAGTAGTTGTTGCCGCAAGTCGCGCAATCTTCCGGACATACCAGCGGGTCGTACTGCAGGTTGCATTTGCCGTCGTGACACAGCGGATGGCAATCGACGAGGCAGTTCTCCATCGACTCGCCGAGGCCACAGATGGAATCACCGCAAATGTTCGAGCCGCCTTGGCCCGCGGAGGCTGCCGTACCCGCCGCCGCACCGAAGCCACCAAAGTTGCCGACACCACCAAAGTTGCCGACGTTGCCGGTGCCTGCACGGTTACCAGTGCCCGCCACGGAGGAACCCGCACCACCCACACCGATACCGCCGTAAATCGGCACGTCGTTGCGGCCGCAACCGGCACCGAGCGCGAGCAGGCCCGCGCACAGGACGATGAGACTCCAGAACCGTTGCGAAACCTTAGCCATGGATCAGACCTTCCCCACGCAAATTACACGCCACAACATTGGACAACCCACGCGCCAAAACCTCGCCAACTCTCAGCCGGCATTTTCGCAGACTTATTAGCACTTGTGCCAGTTCTCTTCGAATTTGCAGCTGGCACACCCCCTGGCGTTGCTGTCTCAGTGGCTCGGACTTAGTGGCTCGGAGTCGGTGTGGGCAGGCAGGCGCGGAAGACCGCGCGTACTCAACAACCGCTCAGGTCCGAAATCGCTCACGACTGACCGTACGCCGTGTTCTCCAACAGGATCACGTTGGTCTTGGAGCGTGTTTCGCCCGCGTTCGTTACATAAACGGCGGGCTTGTCGACGATTGGGCAAACCTTCTCGCAAGCGCCGCAGCCCACACACAGTCCGGGGTCGACATGCGGGCGTTGCACCTTCACGGTCAGCATCGCCGCCTGTTCGCCTTCTTTTTGATACTTGCTGTCACGCTTGGGCACCTCGACTGCCTCGGGCCAAATGGCCTTCGGTGAAGTCGGGCAGAACTCTTCGCAAACGATGCACGGCGTAGCCATCGCCCAGGGCAGACAGCGACCCTGATCGTACATTGCAGTACCAATCGAGATCGGCTTTTGGCCGACACCCATCTTCTGCTTTTCCGTGATCTTTTGAATCGCGCCGGTCGGACAAACCTGGCCACAGAGCACGCACGAAAACTCACAGTAGCCGATGCGCGGGATCAGGATCGGCGTCCACAACCCCTCGATGCCGGCCTCGAAGAACGCGGGGTGCAGCGCGTTGTTCGGACACACCTTCATGCACTCGGCGCAGCGAATACAACGCTCGAGGAACGCGCGCTCTTCGACCGAACCCGGCGGGCGAATCACCTTCTCGCTGTACGCTTTGTCCGGCCAATTGCCGATGCGCATGCCGGGGATGCACACGGCACCCGCAGCCGTCGCGGCCACTAGCGTGCGCCGCTGCAAGTCGGGCTTCGTGATCGTGCTCGTCCGCTTGGGCAAAAAGCGGAACTTGATCACGTCCTCCGGGCAGGCGGTCTCGCAGTTCAAGCACATGTGGCACTCGTCCTGCCGGTGCTTCACGCCGCCTTGCGGGCTATCTGCGCCCTGGCAATTGACCAGGCACAGATTGCAGTCCGTGCATTTGGCGTGATCCTTCTCCATGCCGAACAGGGCGAAGCGCGAGAACACGCCCAAAAACGCGCCCAATGGACACAGCGCCCGGCACCAGAACCGCGGGATGAAGCGGTTCATGAACAAGATGCCGACCAAGAAGAACACGATCAACCAGGTCTGGTGAAAATAGCTCTGGTTGGCCGTCCACACCGTGCGCGCGAGCACGTCTTGCGCGCCGTCGGTTGCGTTCTGCAAGAAGCGCACGTTGCTGCTGGCGATCGTCGTCGCCGAGCGCACGCCGAAGTATTGCAGCGCGGGGATCACGCCCATGCCGATCGTTCGCACGGCGACGCAGATTGGATCGAGCAGACCGCCGATCGCGCTACCCACGACCGCAGCGCCGAGCGACGCCCACAAGATGTAATACTTACCGGCTTGCCACCAATGCGTCTTGTTCGATTCGACGCGCTTGTTGCCGCGCAAATAACGGCTCGGGAAGATCCAACCGAAGAAGTGGTGCAACGTGCCGAACGGGCAAATCCAGCCGCAGAACACGCGACCGAAAACCAAGGTCAGCCCGAGCACCGCGAGCGACCAAGCGAGACCGCGATACACGGTGTGCGTGCTGAGCAAAGTCATCGCCGCCACGAACGGATCGGCGAGCAAGAAGCCCTCGACCGGTAGCGGCAGGCGCACTGGCTCACCCGCGCTCGCGGTGAACGTGCCGCGGAACGCCGTGTGCGCCAGGAAATACAAGAACAGCGAAACGAAGCCGATTTGCGACGCACGCCGGACCCAAACCAAGGCCCGGATCACTTTGCGCGCCGGGATGCCGGAGCCGGGCAGCTTTTTGGCGACTTTTTTGGGTTTGGCGGGGGCGATGGGGGCGCTCGGTCCACCGCTGTTGACCGTTGTGGCGGACGCGGACGCCGGGTTCACCGCGCGCGTCGCGCTCGCGGACTTCGGCGCAGCACTCGAAGCGGGAGCGGACGCCGTCGCGGGCACGGCATTCGCGGCGCCGCGAGATTTGCGAATTTGAATCAGCGCAGGCGGCGGCGCACTCGGCGCCTTCGCGACGTCGAGCGGGCGCACCTTGCCGACGCTGGCGAGCCAGGGGATGGGCGCGGGGAAATCGCCGCCGTTGATCCCGGCCTCGAACTCACCGGGGTTGCCAGTGTTCACGTCAGACCTCCACGTGCGGGAGCTGTTCCCAGAACATGCTCCCGATACCGCGTTCGTGCCCCAGCTTGAGGTAGCGCACGTTCGTGGCCTTTTCACCGATCAGCGTACAGCCGTAGGCGTCGATCGCGACTTGATCGAGCCCGGCGATGACTTGATGCATGTCTTTGGCGTCGTCGATATTTCCGCCCTGCGGGCCGTTGCGCAGTAAGACCCGAGTCGCGTCCAGCACGGTCAGCGTGGGTCGCATGAAAGTCGCCAAATCAGCGATCGAAACGTCGATGTTCTGATGCAGGCGATTGCGACGGCCACCGAGGATGCCATACCAATTCTTCATCCCACCGGTGAACTTCGACAAATTGTGATGCTTGGCCACGGGCACGTTGATCACCTTGTCCGCGTTCACCAGCGGCAAGTACACCGGCCATTGATCGAGCACTTCACCCTTCATGCGCAGATCGCGGAACCGATGCGCAGAAGGCAGGATCACGTTCGCACCGAGTGCGTACGCCGAGCGCCAAATGCCCGAGCGCTGAAAGCAACGATTGGCCTCGTTGCAGGAGGCGTCGGTGACGATGACGTCTTTCGCGCCCGCTTCGAAGCACTGCTTGACGACCTCGGCCACGACCAATGGGTTGGTGTTGGCCGCATGCACCGGCATGCGATCCCAACCGATGTTCGGCTTGACCGCGACGATGTCGCCGCGCGACACGAAGCGCTTCATGCCGCCGATCGCGTTCAGGGCGCGACGCACGAGTTCGGCCGGATCGGTGCTGCTCTTGGCGATCGCAAACACCGGATCGTTATCGGAGCCGCCCGCGGCCGCTTGATGGATACGGAAATCCCGAACCTGGCGTTCGCCGCTGGCTTGGGCGAGGCCGAAGCCTCCGGGGTCGAAGGCCAGCCGGGCCGTCGCCGCAGCACCGCCAGCGACGAGGCCCAGGGCCCCGAGGCGCTTCAGCGCATCGCGTCGCGTCGGATCCATCATATGCGGGCGGGATCCTTGAAGGAAAAAAGCGCGGCGGTCAAGTTCACGGCCGGTTCCAAAAATGCGTTACTAAACCGATGATTTAATTGGAAATTTTCAGGCAATTCGGCAGCGACGCATAGGGTCAGATCCGGCCAAAGAGCCAACCATTCGCCCCCGGGCGAGACAGATTCGCGTCGCAAAGTGTGGGGGGTTGCTTGTCCGGGAGGCGGACGCAAGCTAGGGTCCGCGTCCTTTTCGCACACCTCGGCGCGTGGGCCGAGTCAGCCGAGAAGGTCTTGGAGATTCGATGAAAGACGGCATTCACCCGGAATACAAGGCGGTTAACGTGGCTTGCGCTTGTGGCAACAAGTTCGAGACCCGCTCCACCAAGACCGAGCTTCAGGTCGATGTCTGTGCGGCTTGCCACCCGTACTACACCGGCAAGCAACGCATGATGGACACCCAAGGTCGCGTCGACCGTTTCCGTCGTCGTTACGCGGGCGCGCCCGCGGCTGCCAGCAAGTGAGCATCGTTTCGGGCGGCGTGACTGAACGCCGCCCGAACTTCCGTCGCCGGGGGATTCTCCCCCGCGCCCCGGCCCCAAACGGCTCCGCCAAAGCATTCCCTTTGGGCCCAGACCCAAACTGCTACGGGCGCTCGACGTAGCGCTATACTGAGGACGATGTCGAACCAACCCGCGGTTGTCGGCCCTGATGGCGTTGCCCGTCCGTATATCGGAGGCCAAGCGCTGATCGAAGGCGTGATGATGCGCTCGCCGCATTGCTTCTCCGCTGTCGTGCGCAGAAAGAGCGGCGCGCTCGTGGTCCGCGAAATGCCGATGGCCGATCTGCGCCGCGGTAAGCTTGCATGGCCACTGGTGCGCGGCATCGCGGCCTTGGTCGAAGCTTTGAAGCTCGGCAGCATGGCGCTGCGCTTCTCTGCTCAGCAGTTCGAACTCGACCTCGAGGATGAAGACCCGCAAAAGTCGTCGCCGCGTAGCAAGCCGCCGAGCATGCTCGCGTTGCTGCAGTTGCCGATCATCGCACTTTTGACCAACTCACCGGATGATTTCGGCAAAGGGCCGACGCCGGAGGCGAGCGAAGGGGAAGGCAAGAAGAGCCTGCTGGGCGCGCTCTCCGCGGTGATCGCGATCGGCATGTTCGTCGCACTGCCGCAAGCCTTCGCGGCAGGCGCGAGCAGCGTGTTCGGCCTGGGGCTGGACGTGCGCGACGTCGGCTTCCAGCTGCTGACGGCCGCAGCCAAGCTCACGATCTTGATCGGCTACATGCTGCTCATCCGCCGCATCCCCGAAATCTATCGCGTGTTTCAGTATCACGGCGCCGAACACAAATCGATTTACACCTACGAGTCCGGGCAAGCGCTCACCGTCGAGAATGCGCGTCCGAAGACCACGCTGCACCCGCGCTGTGGCACCACCTTCATCGTGATGGTCGCGCTGGTTTCGATCTTGGTGTTCAGCGCGCTCGGTCCACTGCTCCCGCAATTGGGGCTCGGTAAGCTCGCGGACAACCTGTTGTTCTTCGCCTTCAAGCTGCCGTTTTTGCCGTTCATCGCCGCGATCACCTTCGAATTGCAGCGCGTGCTGGCCAAGTACTGCACCAAAGGTCCGGGCCAAGTCCTGCTCTGGCCCGGCTTCCTCGTGCAAAAGATCACGACCATCGAGCCGGACGACCAGCAGCTCGAAGTCGCGTTGTCCGCGCTGTTGGTCACGCTGGAGCGCGAGCAGCAAGGCGCCGCGCCCGAGACCGCGAGCGAGCGTACCTTCGACGACTTTTCGACACTGACGCGCGGTGCTGTGCAAGCGGCATGATTCCGGTCGGCAAGTTAGAGTCCATCGTTCGACGGTACGCGGAGCTCGATCAGCTGTTGTGCGACCCGAAGGTGTTCGGGGATCCGCAAAAGCTCAACACGTTCAATCGTGAGCGCAGCGGTCTCTCGAACATCGTCGAAGCGTTTCAAGAGTGGCGCGTCGTGGAAAGGCACGTGGCCGAGGACCGCGCGGCGATCGATGATCCGGAGCTCGGTCCGCTGGTCAAGGCGGAGCTCCCTGAGCTCGAAAGCAAGCTGCAAGACCTCGAGCAGCGCATCTTCGTCCTGCTCTTGCCCAAGGACCCGAACGACGAAAAGAACACGCTGCTCGAGATCCGCGCCGGCACGGGCGGCGAAGAAGCCGCGCTGTTCGCCGCCGATCTGCTGCGCATGTACTCACGCTACGCCGAAACGCGCGGTTGGAAGCTGGAGCTCTTGTCGAGCAGCGAGGCCGCAGCCGGCGGCATCAAAGAAGCGATCTTGCTCGTCAGCGGCAACCGCGTTTTTTCCAGTCTGAAGTACGAGGGCGGCGTGCACCGCGTGCAACGCGTGCCCGCGACGGAAGCACAGGGGCGCATTCACACGTCGACCGCGACGGTAGCAGTCTTGCCCGAGGCGGACGAAGTCGAGCTGGTCATCGACGACAAAGATCTGCGCTTCGACATCGCCGCCTCCGGCGGCCCCGGCGGCCAGGGCGTGAACACCACCAACAGCTCGGTGCAAATCACGCATATCCCGACGGGCATCACCGTGCGCTGCCAAGACGAGCGCAGCCAAATCAAGAACAAGGCCAAGGGCCTCAAGATCTTGCGCAGCCGGCTGCTCGAAATCGAACAGGAAAAGCATGATTCCGCGATTCGCGACGAACGCCGCAGCATGGTCAAAGCGGGCGAGCGCTCGGACAAGATCCGCACCTACAACTTCCCGCAAAATCGCCTGACCGATCATCGCGTGGGTCTGACCCTGTACAAGCTCGATCGCGTGATGGACGGTGACTTGACGGAGCTGCTCGAGGCCGTGAATTCGTTTCACCAAGCCGCGCTGTTGGAAGCCAACAAGACGCACGAGGACGCTTAGATCGTGGGCGCACCGCCGAGCGTCGATTTGGACGCGCTGCTGTGCGCGTTGATTTTGGTGCCGACGGCGTTCGCGCGAAATCGCTTCTTCAAGCTGTTCGAGAATCCGGCGGCCTTCAAAGTGCGCCGGCGCGCTTCGCGCGTGCGCGGCATCATTCGCCAGCTGTGCGGCACCGGCCGCGTGAAGGCCGAAATCGTCGGCGAGCAAGTGCTCGACGACGGCCAAGTGTTGCTGCGCTATCGCGTCGAGGAGATCGGCTTCATGCGTACCGCCGCGCTCTCGCGACTGGAAGCCGCAACGCTGCGCTTTGCCTTGTCTCGCGCTGGCAAAGGCAACATGGATAGCGCCGACCGCGAACTGGTGGAAAGCGCCCTGCATCGGCTGAGCCAGAACCTGAGTCTGCCCCAGGGACTGCTCTCGCCGGACAAGCCGGAAGCCACGCAGGAAACCAACGGCCTCGAGTGACTCGCGCTCACGGTTCGGGCGCAGGTCGGTCGATGATCGCGGTCCATTCGAGGGCCCTTAGCGGCGCCGCGCTCCCGAGTGTACACTCGGCGCCATGTTCGGAGACGAGCTGCGCAGTCACGACGACGCTCCCGTCGGCGACCAGATCGTCGTGCTGCGAGGGCTTCGTTGGTCGGACTATCAACGCATGCTCGAGGTTCGCGGCGACGCCAAGACGCCGCGCTTGACCTATTTGGAGGGCGAGCTGGAGCTCATGACGCCTTCGCAGCCGCACCTCGCGCTCAGCTCGCGCATCGGTCACCTGCTGGCGGCCTGGTGCCTGGACCGGGGTGTGGATTTTGCGGCGTTCGGCTCGTGGACCCTCGAGGACAAGGCGACCCAGCGCGCTGTCGAACCGGACGAATCTTATGTCTTCGGCAGTGAGGCCGCCGCCGAGCGGCCTCACCTGAGCATCGAAGTCGCGTGGACTGCGGGCGGCATTCGCAGGCTCGAGATTTATCAGAAGCTCGGCGTGCGGGAAGTCTGGTTTTGGCGCCGAGGGCGCCTGTTGGTGTACGTGCTGAGCGGCCAGCAATATCTGGAAGCAGCAACGAGCAGTGTTTTGCCGGGGATCGATTTGGTCGAGCTGTGTGGCTACCTCGACCGCCCCACGACCAGCCAAGCGAGCCGTGAATATCGCGCGGCTTTGAACCAAGCCAAAGCCTCCAGATGAGCAAAGATCAGAACTACTCGGACGACGAAGTGCGCGACATCATCGAACGCGCGCTGAAGGATCAGCCCGCGGGCGGCGTAAATCACGATGATTTGCTGTCCATCGGCGAGGGCGCGGGCTTGTCGCGCACCGCCATAGAAAAGGCGGCGCGTGACGTGGCGGAAGCCCGCCTCACGAAGGCGGCGACCGCCCGCATCGCTTCGCGTCGGCGCCTGGGCGTCGCCGCCCACGCTTTCGTGTACGCGGTGGTCAATGGCTTCTTGTTCATGATCAATTACCTCACGACGCCAGGCGCGTGGTGGGTGCTGTTCCCGGTGTTGGCTTGGGGTGTCGGAATGATCCTGCACGCAGGTTTCGGCCTTTTCGCGCCGGTGGACGAGTGGAGTTTGACTCGCGAAAAGCGGCGCTTACTCAAGACGGAGGGCACGGGCATGCCGCGCGTGCTTCAACGCTCCCCGGGCGTGCGTGTCGCAGCGCTCGAAAATCCGCTCGAAGATGCCCGCATCGACGATGAAGCGGCGGAAGAATCGGCCCCACGCGACGAGCGCAGCACGCGCGGTTAGATGTTCTGCCACGGCTATCCGCCTTGCTTCGCCTCCAATTGACGATCGAAGCGGACGAGATCGTGGCGCAAGCTACGGAGCCCGCGGCGCGTCGAGTCGAGCCCGCACGCACGATGCAACCCTTGCCGTCGGCGCACCGCGCTGGCCAAAGGCCAGCGCTTGGGTAGCCGGTCGCCCGCAGCGCGAAGCGCGAGGACGACCGCTGTTCCTCGACGCGCCACGAGCGGGGCACCCTTCGAACGAGAAACTGCTGCGCGCGCGGCGTTGCCCGTGCGCTCTAGCGAAGCGCGCGCGCTTGTTCCGCCAAGAGCTCGGTCACGTCGAAATAGACGTGTAGCTTTTCGCCATCGGTTCGCTCGGCGTCGAGCAAATCGAGGGTTCGATTGCCCACGGTGATGCGCGACTGCGAGACGAAGCGCGCCTGTTTTGACTTCAAAACCTCGTACTCTTCCTTCACGCGGTACACGGTCCAGGCAGACTCGGGGCTTTGGCCGTTGCCAGCGTGGATGATCGAATCGATCAATCCTTGTGCGACGGTGCGATGGAAATCAGCCTCGGTGAGGTGATCGGTCTTTCGCAACGCGCTGGAGCGCAGCATGTGCGCGTTGATGTCGGCTTGATCGGAGGCCAACACCGCGGCGCTCGCGTCGATGATGCCTGCGGAGCTGTCACTGCGCGCGGCGTCCGCGAGGCGCTCTTCCAGCTCTTGAATGTTGGACGCGTCGGGCACGTACAGTCGCCCTCGCCGGAAGCGCCAAAAGTCGGTCCCCGCGACCTGATCGATCGCTTCCGTCGCGAGCGCTCCGGCGCGCGCGCGATAGTACGCGGCGTCGGCCTCGGCGTACGACGGGCGCGGTGTGGGCGCGGCCTGCGCACTGCTCGCTTGCGCCTGGCTCGCCGGCGGCGGCGAGGAACCACCACACCCACCCGAAAGGGTGAAGAAAAGCGCGAGTGAAAATCCGCGAACTGCCACCATTGTTCCACCGATTTGCTGGCTGATTACCATGGTCACCGCCGAGCCTATCAGTAGCCGAAAGCGTGCACATCTCCAAGGCCTTCGGGCTCGCCTGGGAGCTTCGGCTCTAGGATCCACGGAGCGCGCGGGTCGCGAGCTCGAACGCGCGTTCCTCCGCGGCAGTGAGCGGCGGATCGCGGTGCCAATGAAACGGCTGCGCGCGTGCAGGCGAAGCCCCGCGCTTGCGCAGCGCGAGTTGTGCACGCTCGATGACACCCACTCGGCCCCGCGCGCCAGCGAACAACGACAGTAGATCGGGGCCCGTCGCGCGCCGCGGAGTGGCACGAATGCGCGCGTGCACGCCGCTCACGCTCGCCTCGAAACCGGCAACGCGCGAGCCGACGGGATCCGCCCAAGCGTCGGCGGTACCCGGAAAGCCGAGCGCGATCCAATCGGCGACCGAGCTGGACCAGTTGGCGTCGTCGGCTAATCCGAGCGTCGAGTTTGCGCGCGCGAGCGAGGCTTCGACGGCCCCCAGAGAGAGGCGCGCGTCGACGTCTGCCAACAGCGAGAGCTCATCCAATGCAAACGCGGGCCGCGCTTCGGGCGTCGACTCAACGGCGAACTCGCTTTCGGCTTCGAGCGCGCCCGGATTGAACATGCCCGCGGGATCCCAAGCGCGGCGCAGTCGCCTCAGCAGCTGTGTGCCTTCGCCGAGCTCTGCCGCCAAGCGGGCGGCCTTGCTCCGCCCGACACCGTGGTGGTGGCTCAAATTGGCTCCCGCCGAGAGCGCCGCGCCAAGCCCGGCGCGCCACGCCGCTTCGTAGCGCTCGTGCGCTCGACCCGCGACGGCGCCCAGAGCCGAGAACGTGAAGTAGATGCTGCAACCGTCGGGATAAGCGTGGCTCAGGTGCGCCATCACCAGCGCGTGCGCGGAGAGTTCACGCCGCACGCTTTGGTAGACCGCTTCGAGCTTGGACCAGGGCGCCGCGACTTCCATCGTGTCGGTGAATGCACCCAAACGAAATGCCGGCGATTGACGAAAGCTGACCGCGTAGCGATGTGCGAGCCAGCGGCGCGCCGGCCCTTCTCCGAGCGAGCGCGCGCCGACACGCGAGCAAATCGCCGCCGCGCGCGCGGCGTCCTGATTTGCTTCTTCTGCCTCACCTTCGAAGATCAAGAGCAGCGTTGCGCCACCGAGTACGTTGCCTTCCAACGCTTCGATCGTGCGCTGTAACCAACGCGGGTGCTGCAACGCCTGGCGAGCCGCGACAGAAAAAAGGCGGCCAGCGGCTGAACTCCGGCTCTTGCTCGATTTCTTTGCGTGCGAGCTCTGTCCGAGGAGCACGGAATCGATGGGATCGTAGAGCCGCGCCACCTCGGGTCGGAGGCCCGCTTGCATCATCGTGCGAAGCAGGTCGAAGCCGCTCTCGATGCTCGCGCACGAATAGGCCAAAAATCTGCGGACGCGAGGCGCGGGGTGCAAGCGCAGCGTGACAGAGGTGATGAACCCCAGGGTGCCTTCGCTGCCCGTGACGAGCGGCACCAAATCCGGCGCCGAACGACGTCGTCGCATGGCGACTACGTCGCCTGTGCCGAGCACGCACTCGAGCCCCGCCACCATGTCCTCGATCTTGCCGTAGCGGCTCGAACATTGGCCGGCTCCACGAGCGGCGACCCAGCCCCCGACCGTGGAGCAGACGATGCTCGAGGGGAAATGCCCGGCAGTGTAGCCGGCCTTTTTTAGCTCTTGCTCGAGGGTCAACCCGAGCAGCCCGGCGCCCGCATGGACGACGGGCGCGTCAGGCTCGATCCGAAAGTCGGTCAACCGCTTGGCATCGATGACGATCGTGCGCTCGTCCGGCAAAACGGCGCCACACACACCGCTACCCGCGCCGAAGGGCACGACTCGGAAGCCCTCTTTGCGCGACAGCTCGAGCACTTGGCAGATTTCTTCGGCGCGCTCGGGCCAAACCACGGCGCCTGGCCGATTCGCGGGCAACTCGCCGCTCTGAATATCGACGAGCGCGCGGGGCCAAAGATCGCGCGCCGCCGCGAAGCGGTCGGGCGACGCGCCGCTGACGCGGAGCCCTGGCACGCTGAGCCGGACAGCTGACGCGAGATCCACGAAACGCTTGTAGCCCGCGTACGCAGGGACGTATACGTGGAGGGCGTGGGAACCCGTTCAAAGCGCTTATCCGCACTGCTCGTGGGCTCGTGTGTGTATTGCCTGGTTTTGGTGGCGTGCGGCGGGGGCGGCGCAGCCGGCTCGGAGGCGCCCGCCAAAGCGCCTCCTGCCGCTGCCAATGCGCCCGCGGACGAGAGCTCGGACAGTGAAGAGGCAACAGCCGAACCTGCGGAGGAACCGAAAGCCGCCCTCTGTGACGACGGCACCTGCAGCCCGTGCGGCGCGGGAATGTGCCCGAGTGGCTGGTATTGTGACGAATCGGCGAGCGGTGGCCCAGCCTGCGGTTGGCTCCCGCGTTGCACTCAAAAGCCGAGTTGCGCGTGTCTGACGAGCAAGCTCGGTGCGGGCTGCAAATGCAGCGAGCAGGGCGGCGGTCTACACGTCACTTGTCGCTGAGCGCGACCTTTGCCCTGCTTACGGCCGCTGCGCGAGCATGATGATGCGCGGCGAATTCGGCCCGAAAAAGACACCTGGCGTCGCAGGGTGACCGCTCGCTTCAGTCACTCGGAACCCGACTTCGTGGAGCAGCTTGCCGAGCTCGTGCAGCGAGTAGAGACGCAGCGAGAACAGTGACTCTTTGGTGCGGCCGTCATCGAGGATGATCGAGCGCTTCACGCGCAGACGGCTGGAGATGTAGTCGACGCTCATGTCGTCCATGCACACGCACGAGTCACCCTCGTACCAAACGGTGCACGGCGCGGACGCCGCCGCAAAATCACGGTTGATCACGTCGATCAAAAACATGCCGCCGGGACGAAGTGCTTTGAACACGCGCTGAGCGACAGCCAGGTTCTTGTCTTCCTCGAAGTAGCCGAAGGTGGTGTTCCAACAGAACACGCCGTCGAACATCTCTTCGAAGGCCATCTCTCGCATGTCGCCTTGCAAGAAATTGATCTTCTGGCTGCGCTCCTGGGCGACGTCCGCGGCGAGCGCCAGCTGATACAGCGACAGATCGTAGCCGACCACTCCGTAGCCGCGGCTGGCGAACTCGACGGCATGGTGGCCGGCGCCGCAACCCAGATCGAGCACCACTCCGCCCGCGGCGACACCGAGTGATTCCTCGATGAACGTCACCTCGCGCCGGATGGACTCGTCCGAAACGCGCGCGCTCGCGCGCATGAAGTCTTCGTTGAAGAGATCTTCCCACCACGGTTGGCGGGTCTTCGCGCGCTGCGCAGCCTTGGCTGCGGCGGGGTCCGGCGTGGGTGGCGGCTCTTTTGGCGGAGCCGGCGGAGCCGATGGGGGCGCGGATTCGACGACCGTTGCAAGTGCAGGTGCAGGTGCAGGTGCGGCTGCGGCGGCGCGTTTTGGAGGTGGCGGAGGCTTGACCGCGTCTTCGACTGCGACCTCTTCCGGGGGCATCGAGATCGCGTCCTCACGGCCGAGTTCTTCCGCAGCATCACCTGGCGCGGCGGCCTCGGCAGGTGCTGAAACTTCAGCGGCGGGCGCGGGTTCTACCGGCGCGGGGGCCTCGACGGGTGGCGAGCCCTCGGCGGCGCCTTTTGCAGCTAGCGCGGCTGCGGCCGCCTCGGCCGCTTCCGCCGCCGCGATCTTCTTGTGAATCGCTTCGGCGGAAAACTGGTCATCCGAGAGTTCGACCGGCGGAGGCGGAGCCGGTGGTCGGCGCTTCTCGGGACTCGGGGACGCGAGCGGTGCCGACGGAGCCTCGACGGATGACGCTTCGAGTGCAGCAGCGGCCGCGTCCAATGCTGCGATCGTGTCAGCAGCGGGGACCTTTGCGGGCAACTCGACGTCGATCGGAACGTCGATCTCGATCGACGGTCCAATGTCGGTCGGCATCGGTGGCGCCGGCGGAACCATGAACGGGACCGAAGCCAGCGCGGGAGAAGCCGCAGCAGGCGCGACGGCGGAAGAGTCAGCCGCAGGCACGGATGCCTCAGACGCGGATGCCGCAGGCGCGGACGCAGCGGGCGCGGACGCAGCGGGCGCGGGCGCAGCAGGTTCAGCGACGGGTGAAGGAGCAGCGACCGGCGAAGCGATAGGCGCGGGCGCTGGGCGTGAAGATCGGCGGACTCCGGTTCCGAGGCGAGAGGCGTTGGGCGCCAACGTACTCGAATCCGCGTCGGTCGTCGGCTCCTGCGCCGTGGGTGGGCGCGCGGAATCACCGACCGCAATGATGCGCATCGCGAAAATTGCCGATTGCGAGGCCGACGGCGCGGGGAAGCCCGGCGGGCTCGACGGAGAAGCGGAGCTCGGCACGGCGGCTGAAGCGGGCGCAGAGGGCGCAGGCGCATCTGGCACGGAAGGCGATGAATCGGCGCGCAACCGGGGACCGGGCGGATCGCTGCGTGGACGCGGCGGGGTTGCGATCGGACGGGGCGCAACCGAAGTCTCTTTCGCGGCCGGTGCATCGCCTGCCACGAGCGCTGGGTCCGAAGGCATGCGCACGCTCGGGGGCGTCGCCACAGGCGGCACGTTCGGAGCCCCGAGCTCCGAGAACGAAGGATTGGAACGGCGACGCATCGGCGGAGGCTGACTGAGCGGCGCGATCGGCGGAGGCACGATTTCAGGTGAGGACTCACTCGTCACCGCAGGCGGGCTCTCCAGCGTGGGTGCGCCAGCGAACGAGATCGTCGGCGCGATCGGCGCCTTCAACGCGCTCGCTGAAGCGACGAGATCTGGGCCTTCACCCGGGCGAGCCGACGGAGGCGCGGAGGCGGCGCCCGATTCACGCTTCGGCTTCGGCGGAGGCGCGAGCTTGCGCGAAAAGGGCGGCGAGGAATCGTGCGTTCCCGCAGCTGGAGCCGTTTCGATCACACCACTCGGCGACTCGACTCGAGGCGCGGCGTCTTGGACGGAATCCGTCGAGCTGGACGAAGGCTCGAGCCCCGGCTTTTCCGCCGGATCGATAACGCCAAGTTGCGCCGTTTCTTCCGAGTTTTCGATCGTCATCCAGCTCTCAACAGCGATTCACCGAAACGCACCTTACCGAGAGGGCGCCCGACGCTCAGCCCCGGTTCGAGCAAGACCACCGCGGTCGAACCCAGGTGAAACATGCCGATTTCGTCACCACGCGCCACACTCTTGGGCGGCACCACCGGGTGTAGCCCCGGCTCGGCCGACGGGCGGCCGGGCAACGCGGTGATCGTGATTCGTCCGACGATCACCGCGCCGACCATGACCACCGTCACGCGACCCAGACCGCGTGTGTCGATCACGATCGCGGCGCGATGATTGCGCACGAACAGCTGCGGAATGTGCCGCTCACCGATCGAATTGACCGGATACAGATCGCCCGCGATGCCCCGCACCAGCGAGATCTCGCCGTCGACCGGCGAATGCACGCGGTGGTAATCGCCGGGCGCGAGGTACACGACCGCAAACTCGCCGCCGCTGTAACGAGCGGCGTCGCGCGCGTCGCCGATCAGCTCGCCGACGTCGTAATGCTGGCCTTTGACGAAGATGCGCGACCCAGAGTCGACGCGACCGCACGACGACAACTTGCCGTCCGCCGGGCACACCACTGCGTCGGAGCTGATCGCGCGCGCGCCTTGCTTCAACGGACGCGTGAAGAACGCATCGAAGCTCGCGTACGGCCCAGGCTCGGGCATCGCTTCGTCGAGGTTCACGCGGTACGCACGCGAGTAAGCGCCCATGATCGCGCGCGACACGGGTGGAGAGAGCGGTAGTTCGCACAGTTGTCCGACGGCCCGACTAATTCGGACACGCGGCAGTGCGCGCAAAAGCTGAGCAGCAGCGTACGTCGCGAGACCCACGGAAATCCTTTAAACTTCGCAGAGATTCGAGCTGATTATCCTAAGCGCCCGGGGCACCACCGGTCAATCACGCGGCACCATTCTGGCCGCTTTACAAAGGTCTTGCCACGCTGGTCGTGTGGGTAACGGTGGTTCTGTCGCGCTTTTCGCGTCCACGCCTGGTACGCCTGCCCCGCTCTTGTCATTCCCCGCGCGATTTGGGTGATCCGCGTACCCTTCGCACGCGACTTCATCGGACAGGGGGTCCGCGGATAGTCCGAGGGTGAACGCCGGATCTGCCTCCACCACCTGACCGCGGCGCTTGAACCCGCGGCCGGCCAGCGCAAACCACGGTCCGTACAGGCCGTCAATTTCCGCTACCGTTCCCAGAGCGCGCTCCGCCCCCGCGTCGTCACCTGACGCGTACAAACCAGCGGCGACACGCGCGCGGACCTGGGGTAGCCGCGAGAGCGAAGCGAGTAGCGGTTCGACCTCGCTCGCCGCCTCCCGCCCGTAACCGCGGCCCGCGAGCAAATCAGATAGGCGCACGCGCCGCCCCGCGTCCGCCTGACCACGAGGCATGGGCGCATGCAGCGGAGCTTCATTGCCTGGCTTGATGGGCTGACGCAGAAAGCGTTGCCAGCGGGCGTTCCACTCGGACAGCCCATATCCGGTCGCGCTGAGCAGCGCGGACTCCGCACCCGCTTGCCCGTTGCCGCGCAAGTCGGCAAACAACAGCCGCAGCGCGGACTCACCATTCTGTTCGATGAAGAAATGCACGAAGCTCGTGACCTCGGCGAAGGCGATGCCCGCCGCTTCGGGCGTCGGCAACATCGCGATCGAGGGGCCGAGTTTGTCGATGCCGACCGAGCGACCGTCGAGCGCCGCGTTGCGCGCAGCGGTGTCTGCCCAATCCGGCTTGTCGAACGGACGAGGCGCGCGCCAACGCACTTCGAAGCGCTTGGCGAGGCCCTCCTGCATCCACAGCGGCGCGTAGTCGCGCGTGGCACGCGTGACCAACAAGTGCGTGATCTCGTGGGCCAACGTGTCTTGCCATGGGTAGCCTTGCACGGGCGCGCGCGGCGAGAGCATGATCACGCGGCCCCAACGCGCCACCGCGAGCGTGCCGGTCGTTTCAGCCGCTTTGAGCGGCAAACCCGAGACGGCCGACAGCGAAAATAGGTCGCGCACCAGGTCGATGCGCAAGGGACGCGGCAAATCGATGCCGATTTCCTTGGCCACCGTATCGCGGGCTTGGGCCGCCACCTCGAAGATGAAGGGGGCGAGCGCGCGGTCCGCGTCGTCTTGCAACCGGAGCCACACGCCGTGCGGCTTGTCCTCGACGACCAGGCCGGCCGCCGTCGCGCGAGCGCAGCTCTTGGCGAGCTCCGCCAGCGAGGCGCCCTCGCGCGATTCGCTGAGCTGCGGGTTCGACAAGATGGCCTCGGCGCGATCGCATTCGCCGAGATAGACCGAAAGCCGCGCGCGCTCCAACGTCAGCGCCGCCGAGTCGATCGAGGTGTGTTGGAGGAGTTCGGTCGCGCGCTGAGTGTCGATCTCGGTGATCGCGTTGGCCACGCGTTCGACGGGAGAACCCAAGCCGAAGTCGAAAGCGGCGCTCGCAGCGCTAGCCGCACAAGCGAGCGCGAGCGCAATCTTGGTGAATACCGCTCGCTTCATTGCAAAAGCCCCTCGGCGTAGCGGCGCACCGCGTCCGACAGCCGCCCGCTGCCTTGTTTGCTCAGCCCTTCCAACACGCGGCGCCGGAAATCGTCCGCGAGGCCGCCCTCGGCGCGCGGCACGTCCGCGTCCATGCGCATCTGTTTGCCCTTCGAGCTGGCTGTATCCCTCGGCGTTTGCTGAGACTGTTGCTCCCTGCCCTCGTTGTCACCCGAGCCGCCCTGACCGCTGTTGGTTTGCTCGAGCAGGCGCTGTGCGTCGCGCTGCAAAGACAAACCTTGCTCGCCGTGTCCGGCGCCGAGCTCGTTGGCCGCGTCGCGCATCAGCCCCTCGGCTTTGCCCAGCGCTTCGGCCAAGTCCTCCGGCAAGGAGATCTCGCCGTGATTGCCGCGTCCGGCGAGGTTTGCCGCGCGGTCCGATAGCGAGCGTTCGCGACCCGACGAATCTTGCAGTCCGGCTTGCGCCTTCTCGGCCGCGCTCTTTTGGGCGCGATCCAAGCTCTGTTCGGCGAAGCCCAACGCGCGCTCGAGTTCTGCGCGCGCCTCGGCCAGCGCCTCCAGGTCGACGGCTTCGTAGGCGCTCGAATTTTTGCGCAGCTTCTCGGCGTCCGCCAATTCCGAGCGAGCGTGACGACCGCTTTCGACGGCGTCCTTGAGCGCCAAGCGCGCGAGACTCTGAGCCATCGACTGTGCATGCTCTCGGCCCAGCGCGGCCGCCGCGCGCGCCGAGTTCGGATCATCGGCGAACTGCGGCAGCGGCGCGGTCTTTTTGCGCAGCTCGGCGGCTCGCTCTGCGGCTTCTTGCTTCAGATCGTTCAGATCCACGGCCTTCTCCGCGTCCGCCAAGTTGCGCTCCACGCGGTCCAGTTCGCGTTGGTGTTCGTCTGCCAAGCGCTCGAGCTCGCCCACCAATTCATCGAATTTCTTGTCGGCGTCGGAGGCGTGTGAATCATCGCTGCTCTGCGCGCCAGCGCCCGACTCGCCCCCACCGCCACCCGCCGTGCTGAACGACGGACTCGGCCTGCGCAAACGCGCCGCCAAGTGACGCGCTGCGAGCTCGGTCGCCAGCAAATTGCCGTTGTCCTGGGCGCGCGTGATACGCCGGATTTCACCTTCGGCCACGCTGCCCACGTCACGACCAATCGGCCCGAGCGTCACCAAATTGCGCGCGCCCGGTCCGAGAACGAAGAGCGCCTGCTGCAAGCGGTTGAGACCCACTTGGCGGCGCTCACTATCGAGCGCCTGCTTCGCGCCCTCGGCGACCTCCTCGGCGACGTCCCCCAAGCGCTTCGCGAGCGAAACCGCGTCGCGGTTGCCCAGACCGCGCAGCGCGGCATCGACCGCCAACAGCACGTCTTCCGTGCGGCGCATCGCGGACGCGGGCGTGGGCAACGCGCGCGACAAAACGCGCGCCTGTCCGCCCAGAAAAGCGCGCTGTGCCGGCGGCAAAGTGACGCCAGCAAAACGCCTCTCGAGCACTGCACGCAGCTCCGCAGCGACGGCATCCGCACGCGCGCGGTCCGCCTTACGGCGCTCGGCATCGCTCTGTGTGGAATCAGGGCTGAGCTCGCTCGCCAACAGATCCGTCAAATGGTCACGAACTGCCCGTAGCGCTGCGTAACGCGCGGCCTCCGACTCTCCCATAGGGGTTGGAATCAAGGTAAACGCTTCACTCTTTCCCCACTTCACGCCGGCGGTCACGTCGTCGTCGCGAGCCTCGATGCGGACTTCGACCGGCAGAAAGGTGCGGCGCAGGAAAGGGTCGCTCGATTCGATCGCGTAGGCTCCGCGAATCAGCTTCGTCTCGCCGTCGAGGCGCGTGAGGGGTCGGCGATCCTCACGCCCTCCAGCGCGAAGCACCAGATCGACCTGGCGCAGGCCGTGATCGTCGCGCGCTTCGTAGCGCAATTCGCGGCGATCGAAATTCCGGAGCTCGATGCGCTCGGGTGCGCCCTCGAGCTCGACCGCGGGCAGCGCATCCGGCACTGCCTCCAGCGCGACGCCGTCCGCCTCGCGAATCAGCACCTTGCCGAAGCGAGCCGCGACCCTGAGTTCCGCGTTTTCGTTGAGCACGTAGCGCGCGACCACGCCACCCGAGCCGTCGGCCACGAACGGCACTTCACGGGTGCCGTCGGTGAGCACCAGATGGCGGCCATCCGCGAGCGGCACGCCGTGCACGGTGACGGCGCTTCCGCTGGCTTCGGCGCTACCGAGGCCCGGAAAAATCGCGCGATCGGCGAGGTGCAAATAGGCCGGCGGCTGAACCGTCACGCGCACCGAGTCGAGCCACGGCATCGGAATGGGAGCCAGACCCTGGCGCGCGAGCAGCACGTCCAACCCCTCCAAAACGCGATTCGGATCGCGGCCCATGGCCAGCGCTCCGCCGAGCAGCAAACCCAGCGCGGCCACGCGCAGTAACCTCGCCCGCCGAGCGGCCTGCGCTTCTACGGCTGCCAGCGGCGCTCGCTCCAGTTGACGCTGAAAATGCAGCTGCGCAAGCTCGACCGAACCGACCCGCGGATCGCGCGCGGCCTGCTCGGCCAGCGCTGCAGCACGCAGAGCGCGCTCGCCCACCGCTCGATCGACGGGCACGAGCACGCGGCGAATCGTCCGCTGCACGTCCCCAAAATCGCGCCGATCGCGCGCGCGGCGCAGGAAAATTTGAGCCACTGCGCCCAGCAACAGCAGCGCCGCCGCGGTACGCGTCCAAGTCGTACCGAAGCGCGCCACGAGCCCCGCTGCAATCGAGAGCGACAACAACAGTGACAGGTTCAGCAAACGCACGGGCGCGCGCCGAGGCGCGCGAAACGCGACGGACAGGCGTTCGGTCGAAAGCGGAACCGCAGGCATGACCGGTCGAGCTTAACCCAGGCAGCGCTTGGAGCCGTGACAAACCCCAAAAACTGCCCCATCCTTTCGGCTAGGTCACGCGGATGGCGCCGGTCGAACGCCTCAAACGAGTGCTGCTGTCGCTGCCGGATTTGGCACTGCGCACGAGTTGGCTGCGCGATTTTCTGAGCAACGGCTCCGTCCCCGAAAGCGCCGCCGTGCTGAACGCCTTGTGTGAGGACAACGAGCGGGCCGATCCCGAGGCGCGCGAAGCCATGCTCGCAGTCGCACTTCTCTTCGCCTCGCTCGGTGAGTGCTCATTGGTCGACCAACTGCGCGCGCAGGCCGATGTCCGGCACTTGCTGAGCCTTTCGCGCTTGCTACGCCGCGCCCCGCCGCCCATCGTCCACGATCGGCCGGCCCGCGAGCTTCCCGTCCCCGATTACGGCACGGGTCGTGAGCTGACCGTCGGCGAACGCAAAAGCTTGGCGCGCAGCCCCAATCGGCGTGCGTTCGACAAGCTGCTCGCCGATCCACACCCGCTCGTGATCCGGCAATTGCTCGAAAATCCGCGTTTGACCGAGGACGACGTCGTACGCATGACCGCGCGCCGCCCTGCGCGGCTCGAAGTGCTCGAAGCGATCGCCCAACACGGACGCTGGCTGAGCCGACCGCGCGTGCGCCTCAGCGTACTCTTCAACCCCGGTTCACCTCCCGTGATGACCATGCCGCTGCTTGCCGTGTGCACGCGCAGTGAGCTGACAGAGGTGTTGCACCACTCGGAGTCATCGAACGTGCTGCGCGGCGCAGCGCACGAGCTGCTCGAGCGCTTGCCGCCCATTCGAGCGTCGGAGGCGCCGGAGCCGACCCTGCAATAGTCGTGGGCTCGACAGCCAGAAGTCTACCCGAGAGGGTGATTGGGCGCTCTCAGGTGACCCAACGCACCTCGCACTCACACCGACTGCCTCGCAGCCAGCGTGACGGAGGGTCAGCCCTCTCCTTCGTCTTCACTCTGCCACTTCAAGACGGCGCCGACGCTGATGCGAATGGCGCACTCTTCACACAGCGGCGGTTCCTCGAAGCGGTATTCGTCACCGCGCGACCACAGGAACAACCCGGAGCCTGCGGGCGGGCCTTCGAAGTGGCGCCCGCAGAAGTCGCAGTCGAAACCCTGCAAGCGACGCACCTCACCCGGAGAAGCAGGCGTGTGCTCTGGTTCGGGCCTGATGGGGGTCTCTGTGGGCTTGATGGCCATTCGTATACCACTATAGCACCGACGTGCGGGGCGTCATTCGGCTGCGGCGGCGCCAGAACCGGTGCTCGACTCGTCGGGTGTGCCGCCGGTGCCTCCAGGCTGGTCGGCCACACCGCACGAAAGCGCAAGCATTTCCACCACGTCCATATTTCGAACCGTCTCTTCTTTGGACTGTGACTTGATGCCGTCGCTGAGCATGGTCATGCAGAACGGACACGCGCTGGCGATGGTGGTCGCGCCAGTGTCCAAGAGCTGCAGCGTGCGCTTGACGTTCACGCGGTTGCTGTTCTGCTCCTCCATGAACATCTGCGCGCCACCTGCGCCACAGCACAGGCCTTTTTTCTTGTTCACGCCCTCGGCCTCGACCAACTCCACGCCGGGGATGCCCTGCAGGATCGTGCGCGGTGACTCGTAGATATCGTTGTAACGCCCGAGGTAGCAGGAGTCGTGATAGACGACCTTGGCGCGCACGGGCTTGCTCGGCTTGAGCTTCTTCAGCGCCACCAACTCCAACATGTAGTCGGTGTGGTGCACGACCTCGAACTTGGCGCCAAAGTCGGGGTACTCGTTCTTGAGCGTGTTGAAGCAGTGCGGACAGGTGGTGATGATTTTCTTCACCCCGCCCTGCTCTTTGTAGCCGTTCAGCGTGGCCACGTTGGTCTCGGCGAGCATCGTGTACAGGTACTCGTTGCCTGCGCGGCGCGCGGGATCGCCCGTGCACGTCTCTTCTTCGGCCAGGATCGCGAAATCGACGCCCGCGGCGAGCAACAGCTGCGCCGTGCTGCGCGCGATCTTCTTGGCGCGATCGTCATAGCTCGCCGCGCAACCCACCCAGAACAGCACCTCGGCGTCGGGTTTCTCGGCGCAGCTCTTGACGCCGAGGCCCTCGGACCAACTGGCTCGATCGACGCGCGCCAAATTCCACGGATTGCCGTTGCCCTCCATGCCTTCGAAGGGCTTGGCGAGCTGCGTTGGAAACTCACCCTTGATCACCACCAAGTTGCGCCGCATCTGCACGATCTTGTCGACGTAGGTGATGTTGACCGGGCATTGCTCTTCACACGCGCGGCAGGTGGTGCAGCCCCACAGCACGTCTTCGTGGATCACGCCGGGGACGAGATCGAGCGGCTTGTAGACTTTCGCGGGTTCGGCCGAAGCCGCGGGCTTCACGGGCTCTGCGGGGGCGGCCGGTGCCTCCGCAGGTTCTGCTTTTGGCTCACTCGGGGCGGGCGCGGTGGCTTGATGCACGGCCGCGGGTCCGACGGCGAGAAACTCCTCTTGGCGCCCGTACAAGTGGTTGCGCAAGTCGAGCGTGAATTGCTTGGGGCTCAGCATCTTGCCGGTGGTGAACGCGGGGCAATTGTCCGAGCAGCGCCCGCACTCCGTGCAAGTGTAGAAGTCGAGCATGTCCTTCCACGTGAAGTGCTCGATGCGCGCGTAGCCGATGCGCGCGCTCAGCAGATCTTCACCCTCGGTCGCTTTCTCGACCGCAGCCATCAACGCCTCGGTGCTGGGCGCGAGCGGACGCAAACGGCCGCGCGGCGTGATGTCCGAGAGGAACACGTTCGGGATCGCGGTGATGATGTGGAAGTGCTTGGTGTACGGCAGGATATTGGCGAAAATCAGCACCAACGACGAGTGCGTCCAAAAGCCGATGTGCGCGAGCACCACCAACGCGCTCGAGCCGAGGCCCGAGAGCAACAGCGCGAACAAGGAGCCCGCCGGTTCCGCCAGGTGATAGCTGAGCTCACCCTCCGCGGGCGCGAGTGGCGCGATCAACGTCGCCATCGCCGAACACGGGAACTCGCTCGCACCCGCGCTGCATTCGCTCGCGAAGCGATGCGCGAGCACCGTACTGGCGCCGTCGTACGTCAGATCCGCGATCATCATCGTGCAGATGATGCCCAGGATGACCAGCCCTTCGACGCCCAGGGTCATGCGCTTCTGCGGGCGCACCACGCGGTAGTAGACGAACACCGCAGAGCCGAGCACCACGAGCGACGCGAACACGTCTTTCAAAAAGCCGTAGATCGCGCCGAGCGGCAGCCCCAAAAAAGGTTCGTAGCCGAGCACGAACAAGTTGAAACTCGGCCAAAAACCCCGACCCCACAGCGTAAGCGTGCGCAAGAGCAGCACGAGGAAGCCGAGGAAGATGAGCTGATGCGCGAGCCCCGCGGCCAGGTAGTAGCGCATCTTCTTTTGGAAGAACGCGAACGTCCACACCAAGCCCAAGCGCTTCGGCACGTCGTTCAGACGGCTTTCCCACGTGGCCGTCCCTACCTTTGCCAAATTGAAGCGACGCCAAGCACTGACCGCGAACACCGTGGTCAGCGTCACGATGATCAGGCCCATGGCGATGGGATTCATGGCGCTAACCTAGCCCACGATGCCGTCCAAATGCGAGGATTGCGAGCCCGGCCAGCACGACGATTAGCGCCAGGGCGACGAGCAGCCGGGCCCGGCCGCGCGGCGACGCTGGGATGCGTAGCGACTCCATCACGCGTTGCGAAAGCGGCGGTCCACTGGTCCTCACCCGGGTGACTCCACGGTCGGCCACCTCGGCCGGCTCGACGCGCAACAAGAGGAGACCGCGCGGCAGGCCTTCGGCGTTCTCGGGCGGTAAACCGCCCAGCTCTGGAATGCGAATCATCACGCCGCGAACCTCGCGCTCGGCTTGGCGCATTGGCAAGGTCACCTTCAAAATCTCGGCCAGCTCTTGACGCCCGCGCAGAGTGATCGCGCCCGAACGCTCGCAAGCGTCGCAACCTCCCCCCTCACACGCGGCGCAGGTCAAGTTGCGTGGCAGCTCGAGTTCCACGACCTCACCGGTCTCGAGCCAACTATGCGGAACTCGGATGCGATGAGTCACGTCGGGGCCACGCGGTACGTTCAACGTACGAGTCGTGACTTTGGCGAGCACTTCGGTCACTTTCCCTCAGGTTAGCTCGAATCGCGCGTTCGGTCACCGCGCCCGACCGCGATCGGCAGCGCCACGCATTCGCATCTGCCGCATCTGCCGCATCTGCCGCATCTGGCCCACATCAGACGCCCCGCTGGCTACTTCGGTGTGACGCTCAGTTCAGCGACCGTCTCGCGATTGAGTCCCGAGCCGGCTCGAGACGCCTGAATCCGCGCGATCAGCGGTTCGTGACGAAAGGTGGACGCCGCGAGGGGCGCGTCGCACGCGCCGTAGAGAGCGCCGTCTTTGGGATCGTACACGACGTCGCGGAACCATTTTCGGTGCTCGCCGTCGGGGGTGACGATCGCGACGTCGATGTTCTCGTAACCCCGGAGATCGACGTCCAAGCGGTAAACGACGTATTTGGTGTCCGCGGGCCACGCGCCGACCCGTGTATCGGCTTCTACGTCGATGTAGTGGACGTGCGGCAGCTTGCGCAGCTCGGCGATCTGCTCCGCCGTGGCGCCGGAGGAAAAGCCGCCGCGCATCACGAACCACTGCGCCTGATCGAACAGCGTATCGAGGTAGCCGAGCTCCGGCGCGCGACCAGCGGCGGCCTCGGCGAACAAGCGCTCCTCGAAGTCGCTGGCGTGCACGTCCGACATTGCCGCAGAGAGGTAGTCGTCGAGCAGCGCGAGCGCGTCATCGGCGGCGGTCATTGTAGCGACTCCCATCGCTTGGGGGTCGCGACACACTGCTTGAGCGCGTGCAGCGCGCGGTGCCTGAGCACGCGCGCGTTGCCTTCACTGATGCCGAGCCGAGTGGAGACCTCGGAGTGGCTCAGGAGCTCACCGTACGAGAGCCACACCGCCTCGCGCGCGCGCTTCGAAAGCTCGGTCAAGCAATCCTCGAGGCGCATGATCTCGACCGTGACTTCGACCGGCTGCACTACGTCACTCGCGGAGACGCTGTCGCCGTAGAGCTCCCACAACTTGCCGCGACGTTCGCGCTCGCGTACGCGATCGAACGCCAGGTTACGGCAGATACCGAGCACGAAGCCGGCCACGCGCGCGGGATCCTCGAGCCTGCCCGCGCGCAACGCCTCCACGAAAATCAGCAACACTTCTTGCTGAAATTCGCGGGTTGCGTCTTGGCTGCGCAAGCGGCGCCGGGCAAAAGCGCGAATCGCCGGCGCTAGCCGCAGGCACAGTTGGGCTTCCGCCTGACGGTCGCCGGCCAATGCCTGCGCCGCCAACGCGGCCGCGTCGGCTTCACGGGGGACGGGCTCGGGAGCCGACATGCCCGCTCAGCATACCAAAAAAATCACTCAGGCCCCATGTAACGAATGCGCGCGTGGTTTCACTTCTCCCCGCGTGACGCCCGCAGAGGCGAAAAGGAAGAGCACGTGATGAAGCTGAAGGTTGGTCGCATTTTGGGTCGGTTGGGTCTCGGGTTGGGCCTCTTGCTGGCGGGCTTGGGCGGGCTCACCTGGGCGCGTCAATCGCGTCAATTTGCCGTGAAAGAGCTCGAGTTCCGGGCGAGTTCGGATCCGGCGGTCATCGAGCGCGGGCGCTACCTGGTGCAGGGCCCCGCCCATTGTGCCGACTGCCACGGCGCGCGCTCCGCCTCCGGCGAACTCCCGGAAAACACCGCGCCACTCACGGGCGGCTTCGAGTTCAAACTACCCGTCGGGGTGTTCCGCGCGCCCAACATCACCTCTGACTCGCAGACCGGCATCGGGCGCTACAAGGACGCGGATTTGGCGCGTATCCTGCGCTACGGCGTCCGCCCGGACGGCACGGCGGTGCTGCCGTTCATGCCCTTCGCCGAGCTGGCGGACGACGATTTGACGGCCGTCATCTCGTATCTGCGAACCACCGCGCCGGTGCGCCACGTAGTCCCGGCGCACGAAGTCAACTGGCTCGGGAACATCGTGCGCGCCTGGGTGCTCGCGCCGGTTGGCCCGAAAACTACGCCCGAGAAGCACGCACCTCACGGCCCGGTCGCGGAGAACGGGCGCTACTTGGCGCATCACGTCGCCAACTGCGTCTCGTGCCACACGCGCATGGATATGCGCACCGGTGAGCTCATCGGTCCGCTCTTCGGTGGCGGCGCCGAGCACCCAGCGCTGAACGGCAGTCACAAGACCTTTCTCAGCCCGAACCTGACGCCGGATCCGCGCTGGGGTTGGATCGAGGGCTGGGACGCGAAGGCGTTTACCGCGCGACTCACCTCCGGAGTGGGCCGCGAAGGTTCACCCATGCCTTGGCGCGCCTTGAAAGAGCTCTCCGACGACGACGCGCGCGCCATCTACCTATACTTGCGCTCGCTGCCCAAAGCCGAAGGCGGCCCTGACCCACGCGAACGCGATCCGGTTCAGAAGGTTGCCTCCGGTTCCTGATACGCGCCGTCTGCTCGCGCGTCCCCCTGGTGACGTGATTTGGTTTTTGCCAGGGGGCAACTCGAGTCTGCTCGAGAAAATCTGACGAGCTGCTTAAGCAAGTTTTAAGAACGCCCGCAGTCGGCGTGCCCCATGTTCTGGGTGCTCGGGGAGAGCACCTGAACCTCGCATGGCGAGGCGCGGGTGTGCCTCGTGCTGCCCCAAACCCAATCACCCCTAAGAGAGATTAATCATGTCGTCGCTTCCCCGGATCTTGTGCGTTTCTGCCCTGTTTTGTGCTCAAGCTGTGATCGCCTGCGGAGGCTCGACCGATTCACACGGCAACCCGCTCGGCGGCGAAAACGGCGAAAATGCCGGGGCCAGCAACGACGATGATTCCGCCGCTGCGGGTTCGCACAGCGCCGGCGCGAGCTCGCACAGCGCGGGCGCGAGCTCACACAGCGCGGGCGCGTCGTCCGCAGGCCGTGGAAACACGGCCGGTGCGGGTTCGGTCAATGGCGCAGGCGGCTCGGCCGGCTCGAGCTCGAAGCCCACGCCGAACGGCACCAAGCTCTCGGAGATCCAGACCGACGCTCAAGCACTGACGATCTGCAATCGCATCAAAGACTCGATCAGTGACGCGGATCTGAAGAAGATGGTGCAAGGCTCTTGCGCGATCTCGAGTCAAACCAGCGCGGCCTCGCAGCTCGGCACCTGCGAGGAGCTGCAAGCGGAGTGCACGGCGCAGACTCCGCTGCCCTCCACGGACGACGGCAGCTGCACCGCCGACGACATCCCCGATTGCGACAACGTGACCGTCGACGAGTACGTGGCCTGCGCGCGCGGCACGATGCAGATCGGCATCGAGTACCTGTCGGGGATCACCTGTGACACGGATCTCCAGAGCTTGGAAGCACCGCCCACGGCGAGCGCGTGCGAGGAGCCGTTCGCGCGTTGCCCTGAATTCGCCGCGATGTATCAGTAGCGCGGGGTCAGGGCTGCGCGCTCGCCAACGGCAAACCGGTGGCGGTCGGGAAGAAAGCCAAGGCATCGACGCCCACGCCCAAGCCGGAGATCACGACGCTGGGGACGGTGGGCGCCGCCGGACTGGAGCTGACGGCGAGTTGTTCCGCCGTCAGTTTTCCGAAGCTGCCGTTGGCGAGCGAGACCCACAAAGACCCTTCGTCGTCGAAGGCCGGGCGCGCGAGCTCGGCTGAACCGTCCAGCGCGATTCGTACCTTGGCCGCCACCGTGTTCGTTCCCTCGTGGGCCAGATCCGTCTTGGTGATCTCGAACAGCGCGTGACGGGCGACGTCGGCCGCCCAAAGATTGCCGGCCAGGTCGAAGGCGAGAAAATTGGCCGTCAGAGCGACCGGCGCGGCGTCGTCCGTCGTCACCGTGAGCACGAAATCCGGCGCGCGCGAATCATTGGTGTCGAGGCGCGCCCGGTCGAAGCGTTGCACTTGTCCACCGGCCGCCACCCAGAGATTGCCGGCGCCATCGAAAGCCAAATCCTCGGTCTGTTTCGTGAAGCCGGACAGCGTCACGTTGGGCGTGATGTCCTCCGGCTCTTCGCTCGAGCCCGGCGAACTGTCGGGTCGATTGAGGCGTATCACCTTGCGATCGCACACGCTGAGCCAAACGTTCTCGCTCGCGTCCAGCGCGAGGCTCTTGATTTGCCCGGACTCGATGCCGTTGGCCTCTGCCGGGGCACACGCCTCGAGCGCCAGGCTGAACTCGTAGTCAGCCAGCGGCACGCCCACGCCCGCGAGCCAAGCCGGCGCATAACGCACGACTCTCGGCTGCGGCTCGAGCCTGAAACCCCAGAGATCGCCAGCGCGATCGAAGGCCATGCTGGCCTCGATCGGCAGGAAGGCGCCCAACGTTTCGGCGGGCGAACCCGACGCAGTCAAGGCACTCGCAGCAAAGCCGCGCTGCAACGCGCCTCCAGCGCTTCGAACGAGCGCCCAGAGCTGGTTGCTCGGCGTGACTTTCGAGTAACTGACGGTCACGATCTGCGAGCCGCCGTCCTCCAAGCAGAACGTGGGACTCGAAATCTGCGCGTCGTAGGCGGTACGCACCAGCGGATCGGCGTCGTAGACGCGCGCGGCGCTGACGCTGTAGGCGCCGCCTGGAACGTCGCTCAACGTGGTCGATTCGCTCTCGAGCGCGTCGTGCGGACCGGAGAGGGTGATGCTGGCGGCGACGGTCTGGGGCAGCCCCTCGACCACGAGTTCGATCTCGCCTTTGCCCGAATACACGCACACGGTCGGCCCGGGCGCGCCGGCTGCACCAGCGGCGCCTGCATCTCCAGCCGCGCCCGCGGTGTCCGTGCCGCCTTCGCCGCTCTCGCCACCGGCACCCGCCGAACTCTTGCCGCCCGATCCGCCCGACGGCTTGCCCGCGACACCCGCCGCGCCTGCGCCCGAAGCAGGCTCACTGTCACTCGAACCGCAGGCGAAAAAAATCGTCGAAATCAGGCCCAGACTCAACAGCACCGCGCGCATTCGTTGCTCCGTTGGGCCTGGGTTCGGGGACTATCGACTCAGGCGCTCTCGTTCTCGGCCTTCATGTGGCGATGAACGAAGAAGTAATACAGACCGCCCAGCACGACGACCGCGCCGCCGACCCAGATCGTGATGCGGTGCAGCTCACCCTTCATCAGCTGCTCGTCTTGCCCCATCTTCACGCCGAGGTAGCACAGCACCGAGCACCACACCGCCGAGCCGATCACGGTGAAGATCGAGAACTTGAGGAAGTCCATGCGCACGATGCCGGCGGGGATGCCGATCAAGTGACGAACGACCGGCAACAGGCGCGACACGAAGACGCCCGGTGAACCGAACTTCTTCGCCCAGCGCTCAGCGCCCTCAATCTTGTCCTTCTTGATCATCAAGTACGGACCGAAGCGCAACACCAGCGGACGCCCGGCAATCCGAGACGCCCAGTACATGATAGCAGCGCCGACCCAGGACCCGACCGTGCCCGCAAGCACGATACCAACCATGCTAAATTGCCCAGTTACGTAGGCCATGTGCGCGGCGGGCGGGATGATCAGCTCGCTCGGAAGCGGCACGATCGAGCTCTCGATCGCCATGAGCAACGCGATCAACGGGTAGCCTCCGGTTTGGAGTGCACTCAGGTACCAATCGATCAGCGATTTGAACATGCGGCGAAGCTTATAGCCGAAAACGCCACGGATACCAGCAGCTGGGCCGCGACCGCGCGGCCACTGGAAAAAGGCGGGCAATGCCGCCCGACTGCAGGTGACGGCTTTGACACATTCTAGCGCCGAGCGAATTGCGCTCAGGCTCTGAAGGCCTGGGGGTTGGCGCTCCCAAGGCGCACCACGCACCTCGCGACACGACTAAGCTGCCCGCTGACCGTCAGCGTTGATGAGTGCTGCAGCGGCGAGCGCCGGGCACATGGCTACTGACACGTCTTGTGCGAAACGCCCGACACGCACTCCGTACCGCCGGCACAGTCGAGGCTACTCTTGCAGACTCTGGTGCACTCTCCGTCGGTGCACGACAGCCCACAGCGCCCATCCACGATGTCGCCGTTGCTCGTCCCCGGAGGGCAACCGCACTCGCTGTGCGTGTCGCAGGTCTTGGTGCAGACACCCGCGCCGGCACACGTGCCCTCGCCGCACTGGTTGCTCCCACTACAAGCCTCACCCAGTTTTGGCGCTGGCGTGTCGTCGCTCTCGCTCGAGCAACCCGCCGACAGCAACCCCA
>Ga0164307_10000111_pt1 | contig 36011 bp, 28 predicted proteins | sample Whisoiple_243_MG_FD_110214 | JGI IMG/M metagenome (GOLD analysis project Ga0164307, IMG submission 110214) | Soil microbial communities amended with fresh organic matter from upstate New York, USA - Whitman soil sample_243_MG | ecosystem: Environmental > Terrestrial > Soil > Unclassified >...
CCTGGCATTTGGGTAAGCGGGCGCGGAAAGCCGCAGGGCGGCGCGTAGCTCTCGTGGCGACTCCTCGAGGCGCTCTCTCCTCGACTTCGGATTCGCTCGGACGTCCCCGACGAGGGTCCTCGTCGATCGAAAGATGCTGTGCGAACACAGTACCTATTCGCGCGGTGGCCGTGCTCCGCGACGAATCGCGGAAGCGGTCTTTTCGAGAGCGAAATGCGATGAGTGCTCAGGATTCACTCCAGCGGGTGCGGGGGTGAATCCCCCGATGACCAGCGCGAGGAGCCGCTGCGTCAGCAGCGCCCTGCGCAGCAGGGGCACCGAGGCAGTTGCTGCCTCGGTGCGCGACGAGTTCCCGCACATGGATTCGAACCACGATTCAGGGATTCAAAGTCCCTTGTCCTGCCTTTAGACGATGCGGGAAGGAGGCCGGTGTCTTTTTGTCGGCTCGGGGCAGCAAGTCAACCACTGAGCGACATGAACGGCTGGCTAGGCGCGTTTTTGGTGGCTGTGGACCCGATCGACGACGTATTTGACGGCGTCCGGGTCGGTGTCCGGAAGGATCCCGTGCCCCAAATTGAAGATGTGGCCGGCCGCACCGGTCGCCCGCTGCAGGATATCATCGACCCGCCGACCGAGGAGATCACGGGGCGCGCCGAGCAAGAGCGGGTCGAGGTTGCCCTGAACGGCCACGTCCGTACCCAAGCGGGTGATGGCCTGGTCGAGCGGCGTGCGCCAATCGACGCCGATGACGGTGCCGCCAGCACGCTTTTGCAGCTCGAGCAGCGTGGCCGTGTCGGTACCGAAGTGGATCACCGGTACGCCGGTCTTTTCGAGATCCTTCAAGATCGAAGACACGTGCGGCAGAATGTATTCCTCGTAGTCCATCGGCGAGAGTGACCCGACCCAGGAATCGAACAGCTGCACCGCGTTCGCGCCCGCTTTGATCTGCGCGTGCAAGTAGCGGCGCACGACCTCACTGAACTTGCTCATCAGCAAGTTCCAGGTCTCCGGCTCGTTGTACATCATGCGCTTGGTGAGCGCGTAGTTGGAGCTCTTGCCGCCTTCGATCAGGTAGCTCGCGAGCGTGAACGGCGCACCGGCGAAGCCGATCAGCGGCGTTTTGCCGTCGAGCTCGCGACGGATCAGCTTGATCGCTTCGAGCACGTAGCCGAGGCCCTCTTCCGGATCGATCACCCGCAAGCGCTCGACCGCGGCGCGATCGCGCACCGGCTCGTGGATTACCGGACCTTCGCCCTTGGCAAACTCGAACGGCGCGCCCATCGGCTCCAGCGGCAGCAAGATGTCCGCGAACAAGATCGCCGCGTCGACCTTGTGTGCGTTGACCGGCTGCAGCGTGACTTGCGTCGCAAGTTCGGGGTTCTTACACAACTCGAGCAGCGTGTGCTTTTCGCGCAGCGCCCGGTACTCGGCCATATAACGGCCGGCTTGGCGCATGAACCAGACCGGCGTCGCATCGACGGGCTCGCGACGACAAGCCCGTAAGAATCGATCCCACATATTCGTCTTTTACAGCGTCTGAGCCATTTGGGACACGTGGGGCGCCTTCTGCCCGTTCTTTTGCATGTCCTTCATCTCGTACTTGGACGGGCACTTGGCGAAGATGGTCGACGCCTCGAGGTAGCCCTCGTTGGTGAGCTTGCCTTCAGCCGTGACCATCACGTCCATACCCGGCATGTCGCGGAAGGTGTCCGGCACGACGCACTGCGCGAAGCGAACGGGCAGCACCACGCCCTTGTTCTTCGTGGCTTCCATTTGAAAGCGGTACTCGCAAGGCTGATCGCGGTGCACCAGGGTGCCTTTGACCAAGGTGCCCTGCACGCGCACCGAGCGATCCGGGTATTTGTCCTTCTCGCGCAGCAGCTGGTCGACCTCTTTGGCGTACGCCGAATCGCGGTTGAAGCTGAAGAACAGCAGCGAGAGGATCGCGCCCGCCATCACGATCAAGCCGATCAGCAGGCCGACGTTGCCCTTACGAGGAGGCGGCGCGTGGTCGGCCGTGTGCCGAACAACGGGCGGCGGCGCTTCATCGACCGCGGCCGCGGCTTGCGCGAGTTCCTTATCGAGATCGCTCATCTTCCGCGAAGCCTAGCCCTGGGCGCCGCACCGGTCCACCCACACGAGCCCGCGCAGAAACTTCCGCTAAACGCGCCTCGATAACGTGAGCCGCGCGCCCACGAAGGCCGCCCCGGCGCCGAACGTCACCAAGACGGCCAACGAGACGACCGCGACCAGCCAGGGGGTCAAGGAGCCCCCCAGTGCCGCGAGCCCCCATCCGATCAGCGCGCCGAGCGAGCCGGAGAGCGCGGCTTCGCGCCCTTTGGCTCGACCGCCGAAACGGCCGACGAGCGCGCCAGCGCCCCCGCACGCAATCAGAAAAGACAGCGCAACTGGCAACACGCCCAGGACGATTGGAGTAGCGCCACTCGCTTCACGCGCGGGCACCCGACTCAGCCACGCCCCGAGCCACACCCCAAGCCACGACAGCGGCAGGAACAACGTGATGACCAAGCCAGCACCGATCAGTACCCATTGCCACCGCGGTCGCCGCGCGGCCGCGGCATCGTCGGTGTCTTGGTTTTGCAAAACGGGCAGCCGACGCACCATGACCCTTGCAAGCATGGCGCGGATCGTCGCCCTGTGCCTAGCGTGCTTCGGCGTTTCTCGTTTCGCCCACGCACAGAATACGCCGCGCGCGCCCGCCGATCACGCGCCGCCCCCGCCGATCGTGCTCGAAGCGCCACCTCCGCCCGAGCTCCCGCCGCCGGAGTACCCGCGCCGCCCCTTCGAGCTGACGGGTGAGCTCCAGATCGGTTTGCCGAACTGCGCGCTCGGCAGCAGCTACAACGAGCGCTGCGAGAGCGTCACACCCGGGCCCGGTCTGGGTGCCACCGCGCTTTATCGCCCGTCCCCCTATTTCGCCGTCGGCGCGACGATCAGCGCGCTCAACTTCGGATTTCGACCCGCGGCGGGCGCGCGATTCGCGGGTGGCAACGCCGATGGTTACTTTGGGGGACTGCTCACACGATTGTATTTCTTCGACCACGGCATTTTCGAACCGTTCCTCGAGCTCGGCGTGGGCAGCGCTGGAGTCGCGACCAACGCACCGGAAGCAGACGGCGAGTACCGCGAAAACAGCGCGGGGCTTGCGTTTCGCGTGGGCGGAGGCATCGAGTTATACGTGAGCCGGCACGTGCGCCTCGGCCCAGCTTATGATTGGACGCATTTCTACCCGCAACACGTGCGCCGCTGCGGGCAAGCGCGCTGCGTCGACCTCGACAACGCCTACTACGGGCACGGCACCGGCTTCAGCAGCGTGTCGCTGCGCGTGTCGGTATTGATCGGTCCTGGTTTGTAAAAGCGTTCGGACACGCGAGCTCGTCCGCTGACGTCGTGTACACTCCGCTGCGCCATGCCCGAACTCGAGCCGCTCTCTTTCGACCGCGCCCTGCGCGACGCAGCGCGCGAGCTCGAACGACGCAAGAAGACGGGCGAACCCAGCGAAGACGCGCTGCCGCCGTTCTTGACCGACGAAGAGACGCTGCACTGGCTGCGCGAACTGCGCGACAAGGATCCGCTCGCGCATGCCCTCGAGCTGTGGCTCTTGCGCCTGCGTGAGGAAGCAGAGTTCGGAGCCCAGCGTGCCGCGCTCGCTCGCGCGCATCGCACGGAGCCGCACCCCATCGTGGAGCCGGAGCAGGCGCGCCGGACGCTGAGCGAGCTCTTGCAGCTGAGCTTTGCGCGTCCGCGCGAGCGCGCCGCATACCTCCGGGGATACTTCGCCGCTTCGGCGCCGCTCGCCGAGCGCATTCTCAGACTCTGGGAAGAGCGACAGTTGTTCGCCGAACGCTTGCGCGCGCCATTGGCTTCGTTCGAAGTTGCGGGCGACGCTATCTTACCTGCGGCGCGCGAGTTCCTCGCGAGCACGCGCTCGGCGTTCGAAACACTCGGCGTTCGTCAGCCTTCGGAGCTCTTGAGTACGCTGCTCGCCGACGCCGCGAGTGAAGGTTGGCCGGCGCGCCTGTCCCAGCGCACCACCCTGGATTTGCTGGGCGATCCTGCGCTTTTTCACGGCTTGCCCCTGCGCCCTTTCGCCGTGCCCGAAGCGCGCGGAGCGGGTAGCTTTTTGCTCGCGATGAGCCACGCGGGTCGCGCCTTGTCCGACGCCGCGAGCGCGTTGCGCTCACCCTTCGTGCTCGGCACGGACGTCTTCGACTTGCAGCGAAGCACGATCAGCGCGCTGTTCGGCGCGCTGCCGCTGTCACCTGCGTTCGCCGTGCGCCGCTTGGGGCTCGGCCCGAGTCGCGTCCGGGATCAACAGCGCGCGCTCGCTCGAGCCGTGCTCGTCGACCTGCGGGTGGGCGCGTTTCGCGTCCTCTTGCGTGAGCTCTTGCTCGGCGGCAAACGACAGCTCCAGCGCGAGCTCCCGGAGCTGAGTGACGGCGCGCTCGGCTTCGAGCTCCCCGCGTCCGTCGTGGGCGTGTTCATCCGCGTGCGGCCGCGAGACAATCAGCGCTTCGCGGGGGCACTGCTCGCAGCGTCTCGCCATGAGACGCTTTTGCAAACCCATGACGAAGACTGGTTTCGCAATCCGCGCGCGATCGCCGAACTGCGCGCGGAACTGAGTGAGCCCGCGAAAGCCGCGCCCAGCGCGGACGCCTTGAGCAACGGCGCGCGCTACGCCCAAGCGCGCATCCAGACGCTGCTCTGAAGGCCGAGATCGCGGCTGAAATCAGGCCTAAAAGGACTCGTTCTCGCCCTGAGTCAGGCTACCTGAATCGAGGTGGTAGCTGAAACCGAAGACGATCGCAGTCGCCGGGTCACCGCTGACCACGCGACGTACGGCGATCTCCGCGCCGAACGTGGTGTCGATGTACCCGAACCCGGCGCTCAAGGAGTGACTCTTCGCGCCGTCGTCGTAGCGATAGCCGGCTCGCAGCGGGAAGTGATCGGCGAGCAGAAATTCGCCGCCTCCCATGGCGCGTACCTTCGTGCTGTCCCAGGTCGTGAAGTCGGCCAGGAGGTCCGCCTCGAGACTGAACGACTCCTTACCGAAGCCGATACCACCACCGACCGAAGTCGGCTGAAACGTGTTGCCCGGGTTGTTCAAGTTCATGCCCACGACCGAGATGGCCAAGGCGTCACTGGGCTTGAACGTCGCACCCGCGTCGAAGGTGAAACCACTGACGATGTACTCACCCGAAAGCCCGCTCGAGGCCACGCTCGTTCCGAGCGGTCCCTCGCCATTCTGCCTGAGCCTCAGGTAGCGAACGCCGACACCCATGAACAGCTGATCCGAAAACGGGTACGAGATCCCGCCGCGAATGTCGGTCCAGTTGCGGTTGATGCCATTCGTGTCCTGCGTGTTGTACGTGGCGCCGATACCACCACCGACCCGCGCGCTGGATCCGACCGAATCAACGGCTGCGATGCCGTAGCTTTGACGGTGAGATTCCGGCCAAACCTGAGCCAAAGCACTCAAATGGTACACGCGCGCCACGGACATGTTCGCCGGGTTCGTGAACAGCGCTTCGGTCGAGTTGCTGAGCGCGCGCACGGCGTCGTTCATGGCAGTGATGCGCGGAGTCTCGATCGCGTTGTAGTTGTAGCCAACCTCGGGTGGTGGCGTGCCATCGGCGCGCGCATTCATCGCGATCGAAGACGCACACACACACGCGAGCGCACCGAGAGTAAATCGCGCTCGCTGAAGCGACTCGGATCGAGGACGATGATTTCGCACGTGCTTCAGGGAAACGCTCCGCATCTCGTTCGTATTCGCGTCCGGCTTACCCTCGCGAGTGATGCGAGGCCAACTTTCCCGCCTGCTTCGCGATCTTTTCGTGAAGCAAATGAAAACGTATGCGGCCGTTCGGCCAAGCTGGGCAACAATGCTCGACTGCACCACCGAGGACAAGTTTTGTGGCGTTGCCTCTTGACGCCTCAAACACCGAAAGTTTGCCCGCGTGAGAACGCGCGCGCGCGCGCCATGAAAGATTCTCTTCTCTGTCTGCGAGGTTAGTGATCGCGCTCAGATGATCGTCACCGCAAATGCCGTCAGTGCGATCAGACCCGTGTTACGATTGGGCGTCTATTTGGCGGACTTTTACATTTTGAAAATCTTAGGATTGAACTTTGAATGAGGTCGGTGCTAGCTGCCTCCCCGTTGTCGCTCGGCGCTCAGTGCACCGATTCGAGAGCGGTTCGTTGTTTTCGTTGTGTGATGGAGAACCCCGAACAGCGCCCCCTCGAACGCCTCGAGCGATTGATTGGGGCTCCGGCACTGGCTGGAGTATTCAGGCGTGCCACAGCTTCCAGGCTCTCCCTATCCACAGCTTGTGGATAAGTTGGGGAATTTTACCTAGTGACGATCGAAACCCCTCAAATTCACGCTTTGAACGCCAGTCTACCCACACCCCCTGGGGAGCGCCTGTGGACAGCTGCTCTGGAGCAGACTCGCAGCCGTTCGCCCGCGTCCTTCGAACAATGGTTCTCGAGCGTTCAATATGACGGCTTCGAGACGGGCGTGCTCTCTCTCACCGCGCGCGATGAGTTCGTGCGTGATTGGGTCAAGGCCCACTTCCTCCCTGACTTGCTCGGCCATTTGGCGCGTATGGCAGGTGAGGCAAATCCGGCCAGCTTACGGGTGAAGTGGAACATTTCCAACGGACTCGATCGTCCGGTTTGCCAACCCCGAAGGCGTAACTCCGAGCCGCCCGCTTCGATCCCGCCGAGCTCGGGCCTCCCGAGCGGCCGTCGCTCGGATCGCCCTTCGCGCTACTCGCGCGCACAGCTGACCGCAGTGCTCAACCCGAAGCACACCTTCCCCAACTTCGTGGTCGGCCACTCGAACGAGCTCGCGCACGCGGCGGCATTCGCCTCGGCCGGTGGTGGCGGTCCTCGCTACAACCCACTGTTCATCGCCGGTGGCACGGGTCTCGGAAAGACCCACTTGATGCACGCCATCGCGCACAAGGTGCTGGATGAGCGCCCGGATGCGCGCATCGTGTACGTCTCCGCCGAGCACTTCACCAACGAGTTCATCGAGGCGCTTCAGCACCACAAGATGGACGAGTTCCGTGCCCGCTACCGCACGGACTGCGACCTGCTGCTCGTCGACGACATTCAGTTCCTCGCCGGCCGTGAACAGACGCAAGAAGAGTTCTTCCACACCTTCAACGCGCTGCACGATGCGGATCGTCCGATCATCGTCACTAGTGACAAATATCCCCAGCAGCTCCAGCGCATGCCGGAGCGCTTGGTCTCGCGCTTCACCTCGGGCTTGGTGGCCGATATTCAAACGCCCCAGCTCGAGACCCGCGTGGCAATCGTTCGCAAGAAGGCGGAGCTCGAAGGCATCGAGCTCTCGGACGAGGTCGCGGTCATGCTTGCGCAAAGCGTGCAGAGCAACGTGCGCGAGCTGGAAGGCGCGCTCATCCGCCTAGCCGCCAAGTCCTCGCTCACTGGTCGTCAAATCGACGAGGAGTTCACGCTCGGCGAGCTCGCGATGGTGTCCCCGCGCCGTCCCGAGTTGATGAGCGTGGAGGATATCCAGCGCGCGGTGTGCGGCCACTTCCGACTCTCGAATTCGGACTTGCTCAGCAAGGATCGCCACAAGAGCGTCGCGTTCGCGCGCCAAGTCGCGATGTACCTGTGCCGCCAACGGCTGAAGTGCAGCTTCCCCGAGCTCGGCCGCGCCTTCGGCAACCGCGATCACACCACCGTGATGAGCGCCGTCCGCCGCGTCGAAGCCCTGCGCCAACGCGACCCGCAAGTGAACGCCCACCTCGAAGCCATCGAACAACGCTTGGCTTCGTCCGAAGGCTGACCCGCACCTGGGGTGAGGTCACTTTTGACAACTTTTGGCCCAGGGCCATCTCGGCGCTCGGCTCTGCGGGTTTCGTGACGGGGAAGATTGGGGGGCGCTCTCAGGTTCCCCAACGCACCTCGCGTTCTCACCGACTGCCTCGCGTTCCGCGTGCTCTCGGAACCAAAGCCGCGACGCGACGCCGAAGGCTGCGACGCGGCGCGTTGGCTCGCGTGACCATCAAAAACCCAGGGATCGGCGCGGCGCAGTTGGCTGGTTGCGCGCTCGCTGCGAAGGGGGCACGCTTTCGCTGCGGGAGGAAGCAATGGGAATCTGGGGAGCCAAGGGGCGGCGTCGCAGCACCGAACGATGGATCGCAACGCTGGTAGCGGGTCTGTGCGGCGCTCACGCGCTTGCGTGCGGCAGCACGGTGTCTGCGCAGGCTCAGCGAGACGAGCGCGCGGGTGAGAGTTCGTCACTTGCCGGCAGTGCGACGAACGGTGGCGCGGGGTCCGCAAACGCCGGCAATGCTTCGCTCAGCGCAGGAAACAGCGGGGTAACGTCGAGTTCGGGAGCGTCGAACGGCGGCACGGGAGGCAGCGAGCCGCGTATCGAGCCGCAGTCTCCGCGCCAACAGGATGATCTCACGATCGTGTGTTGGAAGGTGTCGCCCGGCCTGGCTACAGGTCGCGAGGAAACGGATGGCGCGCTGTGTTTCGGGCTCAGCTACGGCTCCGCATTCCAATGCGTGACCTCAGCAGATGGCATCTCCACCTGTACGAGCGATTCACGACAGTACGTCGTCGTGTGGACTGGAGACGATACGGCAAGATACGCGGCGCCATCCGGGCTGGTCGGGCAAATCTACGACGAGGTGGGCGGGACGTATCTGGGAGTCGTGTATCGCAATCGCGACGACAACTACGCCATCGAGCTCGACGGCGGCGAAATCGATCTGTGCCGAAGTGACGTCACCGACTTCTGCAAATGGCTCGATCAAAGGCACTGATTCGCTCGCCACATCGCAATCGCTGCCCGTAGTCGCGCTCGCCGCGCAAGAGTGCAACACGCGCTTCCGGTCAAAACGCCCGAATTTCTAGCTAACGAAGCTGCCCGTTCGGTCGTTCCAAGTGACGATGACGATCGGCGAAAGCTCGAAGATTCGCGTGGGGAAGCTCATTTATCAGGACGCGATGCATGTCATTTCCGTGTGCGAAAACACGGTGTTGACCTACTCGAGTGACGCGCCGAATCCGCGTTTCCTGGAGGTTTGGGCGGAAACGGTACAGCTCGTTGCCGACCAATGCTCGGACGGGTTGCTGGCCATGACGCTCATCGATCCGCAGGCCCGCCCACCTGAGGATCCGGCAAGAGTGCAGATCCGGAACACCGTGCTGCGCCACGCCGCCGATATCAACGCCTTCGCCTACGTGGTCGAGGGCGAAGGATTCGGCGCCGCCGCCGTGCGCGGCGCCCTCTCGCTGATCAGCCTCGCTGCGAGGTACCCTTTTCCGATGAAAGTCTTCGCGCGAGTCGAAGACGCGGCTCCGTGGTTGTTGAGCCGTCGCAAGCGAGCTGCGGCGCACGCCGAAGATGCGACCAGGCTCGTCCACATCGCGAACTCGCTGCGCGGGCAGCGACGCGCCATCTCCGCGACGGGCTGAGGGCGCGTCACGCGGTTGCTGTCATTCGAGCCAAATGTCGTCGACGTACAGATCGACTTCAGGCACGACGTTCGAAGCTCCCTCCGCTGCGGCATCGAGTCCGATGCGCACGCCGTACCCGTCGACACGCTCCAGATTCGACAAGTCCCTGAGGTCCAGCACGAACTCATGCCAGGCAAAGTCCCGTAGCGAGGTCGCGTCAGCGCTCGCGAAGGACCAACCGCCGTGCGACAAATCGGCATCACGCGCGGACACGAAGGTGTGCACGGCCAGCCGCTCCCCCACCTCAGCCGCGCTAGCCGCTTGTAATCGGACCCAAAAATGCAGTCGCGTGCGCTGGGACCAATCCGACAATGGTAGCGGGGTAGTTCCGACGAACTCTCCCTGCATCGCGCTGAACGCCGCGTGCAAGTGCAACGCTCCGGAGCACGAATAGCGCTCGGTCGTCGACCAGTCGAGGGAGCTCGTGGCGGTGCCTTCGCTCTGCGTGCGCCAGTCAGCGATAGAATCACTACTATCGAAGCCTTGCAGCAGGTCGCCCCCGGCGATCATCGTCGGACAGCGCTCGGGGGGTGGCGGCGGGTCGTGCAACACCGGCGGCGGGTAGTCCACGGTGCCACAAACTGAGTCTACGCACGTTCCATTCGAGCAGATGTAACTCGAGCATTCATCGGGCGAGTAACAGGGTTGTCCCGTCGCTCGCGGTGCAACGCACAGATTCCCGAACAGGCAGCGGCCACCGGGGGCGCAGCCGTTGGAAGCTGGGCAGCGCTCGCCAGGTTGCGCCAGCGGGCGACACTTGGCAGCAAGCCCCCTCAGCTGATCCTCGATCGTGAGCGGACAATACTCGCCCTCCGGGCACGTGTCTTGGATACCGTGCCAGCACGTTCCCCCGGAACGTGACCGTTCGACGCAGACTTCGCGCACGCTTTCGTCGGCTTGTTTTTGCTGAACGCAGGCGCTATCGAGGCCGCAGAACACGCCGAGACCAGAACCACAATCTTCACCGCGACCGACGACGCGTTGGGGCTGGCACACACCGGGACTGTCATCGGTCTCACCCGAACAATGTTCGCTCCCGAGGCAGTAACGCGAGATCACGCTGCCGCAAGCGTCGCCCTCCAGGGGCCGCGCAGCGCACTGGCCCTCAACGCACTCCAACGTGACGTCGCACGGAGCTTCGTCGCTGCACGCTTGGCCGAGCTTGCGCAGGGGCGTACACTTCCCGGGACACCCCTGGCACTGAAGGTCTTGTTCGCACTCGACGCCGCTCTGACAAGCTTCGCCCGCTCGGCGCGTGCCGTCGATTAACGCTTCGCACGCGCGAGGGAAGCCAAGCGAGTCACAGCGCGCGTTCCGGCGCGCTTCGATACACGCACGCGCCGCCGTGGGGTCATACACGACGGTGCCCCGCGCGATCTCGTCTTTGACGCCGTCGAACGCGGCTTGCCAATCGGCCAGCTGTGCGCCGACGCAGCCCCCGGGCGCTTGTTCGAACTGAATCGCCAATCCGCAACGCTCGAGCTTCTCACACTCGGCTTCGAGCGACGGTTGCGCGATTCGATCGAGCGGGATCGATTCGTCGGCTTGGCCGCCGGCGCCGGCCGCGTCGGGTGCTTCGCCCGCATTCCCACCTTCTGGAGGGACCGTTGCGTCTGTTGCACCGCTAGCGCCCGCGCCGCCGACGCTCTCACTGCCAGCACTCTCTCCTGCGGGTCCGCTCGCTTCCGTCGCCTTGCCGCAGCTCGTTGCCAAGCCAGTGCCCACGAAGAGCAGTCCCAACACTCGCGCGCCGTTTCGTGAGCTTCCCCACATGCAAGGAAAGTAGAACATGTCCACGACTGGCGATACGACGCACGCGCCTGGACCCGGGATCCGCGCCGAGCCGACGCTACACACCGGCAACAGCTTGCGCCGGGAGGTGCGCTGCGGGATCGCGATCGCCCCCCTCTCGATCAACCGCACCCGGGGTGAGGTCTCGACGAACCTGGGTTATTTCTGACCTCACCCGGGGTTCGGGCCCTTCGTCAGAAGGATTTCGATTTGGCTTCTGTCCCAGCCGCGGGTTTGACGGCGGGACTTGCGAGGGGCGCCGTGGCGACCTCTGGCAGGGGAACGGGCAGGACCACGCGGGACTCGGGGACGCCGCCGAGGGTCATGCCGATGCGGACGGCGATCGCGTCGATGACTTCGCTCGCGCCGGCGCCGAGGGGCGCCCCGTAGGCGAAATCCGCGCGCGAGCGGGAGGCGACTTGGGAGCCGGCGAGGGTTTTGCCGTCGCGTTCGAGGCGCCACTGACCGCGCGCGCCGGCGGACCAGCCGGGGCTTTGAGGGTCGGGGGGCAGCGCTTCGAGATCCAGCTCGACGTGCAGCACGTAGTCGCCGGGGCGAACGTCGCGCGCGCCGAGTTCGACGCTCGGAAAGCTGGTCCAGAGCGAACGGGTGAGCGCGCCGCCGAGCGTGCTGCGCACGCGTTCGAAGCACAATAGCCGCGCATTTCCAGGGGAGACGCAGTCGTTTTCTGGCATGCGCTCGGCGACGTCGATCAACAGCCGATTCGAGTGCAGGACCGTGGGCGCAAGGGGCGGCAGCTCGGCCGAACGCAGGGGGGCACGGTGTTCGAGGGCGCAGCCGCCGCTGGCGACGAACAGGCCCAGTCCTAAGCCGAAAAATGCGCCCGAAAACTTGGAAATCATGGTTTTCGAACGATATCGGAAGGGGCTGGGCGATCGGCAAGTTTCGGGCGATTTTGCCGACCTGCCACGGCCCTGCCCACTGCACGAAACCTGACAAGTTCAGGATCGAGTCGTATCCTCGTTCAGGCAGCAAGAGAGAGGGAGACCCCCGGATGGCATCGTTACGCCACATCCATCAGCTCATGAACCAGCGACAGCTCGTCCGCCTTGCCGACGGTCGCACCGGCAAAATCATTCGCGTCGACACGCTGTTCCCGAACAACGATACGCAGGTCACGGTCTGGACGCCGGACGACTGCGGCCCAGGCCTGGCGAAGATCGAGCGCTTCGAGTTGAAGGACGTCGTCGGCGCGGCCTGCTGAGCTGAGCCTAGCCCGCGCTCGGATCGCCTTCGGCGGTCGCGTACATCGCTTCCGCGATTTCGAAGGTCGCGTTTTCTAGCCGCGAGTACGCTTCACGCACGGTTTCCAAGTTGGCGCCGGTCTCGAGCATCTTCTTCAAGACCTGCACTTCGTGGCGCACGCCCTCGAGCTTTTCCGGCGCGAGCAAGTCGGCATAGCCCTCGAGCGCCTGCTCGGTGGTGTAGATCAGGGTCTCGGCTTGGTTGCGCATTTCCGCCAAGTCGCGGCGCAGCTGGTCCGTTTCTTTGAAGCGCTCACCCTCTTGGACGAGCGTGTCGACCTCCGCTTGGTTCAAGCCGCTGGTCGGCGTCACGCTGACGGCTTGGCGGCGACCGGTGCCGAGATCGCGCGCTTCGACCGAGAGAATACCGTTCGCGTCGATCGCGAACGTCACTTGAATCTTGGGCACCCCGCGCGGCGCAGGCGGGATGCCGGTGAGCTCGAAGCGCGCCAAGCTGCGGTTGTCCTGCGCCATTTCGCGCTCGCCTTGCAGCACGTGGATGGGCACGAACGGCTGATTGTCGACGCTGGTCGTGAAGATCTCGCTCTTTTCCGTGGGCACGGTGGTGTTGCGCGCGATCAGCTTGGTCGCGACACCGCCGCCCGTCTCCACACCAATCGACAATGGGGTCACGTCCAAGAGCAACACTTCGTCGATCGCGCCGGACAGTGCGCCGCCTTGAATGGCTGCGCCGACCGACACCACCTCATCGGGATTGACGCCCTTGTGCGGATCTTTGCCGAAGAACTCGCGCACGGCTTTTTGCACGGCGGGCATGCGAGTCATGCCGCCAACGAGCACGATCTGGCCGATGCCCGAGGGAGGGAGCTTGGCGTCCGCGAGTACGCTCTTACACGCGGTGATCGTGCGCTCGACGAGATCGCGCGTCAAAATCTCGAGCTCGCTGCGCTTCATCGTGCGTTCGAGGTGCAAGGGGCCCGACGCGCCGGAGGCGATGAACGGGATGTTCACCTCCGTTTCGAGTGAAGAGCTCAACTCGTGCTTGGCCTTCTCCGCAGCTTCGCGCAAGCGCTGCAGCGCGGTCCGTTCCTTGCGCAGATCGACCTGGTGCTTGCCTTTGAACTCGTCAGCGAGCAAATCGATGATGCGTCCGTCGAAGTCCTCACCGCCCAAGTGAGTATCGCCGCCGGTGGCCTTGACGCTGAATACGCCGTTGGCGATCTCCAACACCGAAATATCGAAGGTCCCGCCGCCCAAGTCGTAGACGGCGATCGTCTCTGCCTTCTGCTTGTCGAGACCGTAGGCGAGCGCGGCCGCGGTTGGCTCGTTGAGGATGCGCTTGACGTCGAGGCCGGCGATGCGGCCCGCGTCCTTCGTGGCCTGGCGCTCGGCGTCGTCGAAGTAAGCTGGGACGGTGATCACCGCTTCGGTCACTGGCTCGCCGAGGTACGTCTCGGCGATCTCGCGCATCGTCGTCAGGATCATGCTCGAGACTTCGGGCGGCGAGAGCTTCTTGTTTTGAATCAGGACCCAAGCGTCGCCGTTGTCGTGTTCGACGACGTGATACGAGACCGAGTTCTTTTGACGTTGCACGGTGGGCGCAGAGAACTTCTGCCCCATCAGCCGCTTCACGGCCGAAATCGTATTTTCGGGATTGGTCGTCGCTTGGCGCTTGGCGACCTGGCCAACCAGGCGCTCCCCCTTGGCGGAGAACCCGACGACGCTGGGCGTCGTGCGTGCACCCTCACCGTTGGCGATGACTTTGACTTCCGGCTGACCCGCTGCGTTCGTTCCCTCGAGAACGGAGACACAGGAGTTGGTCGTGCCGAGATCGATACCGATGATTTTCCCCATACCGTCGTCCAACGAGCATAGCGCGGAGCACGCAGCTCAGAAAGTGCTGCGCACCCTCGCGAATGTAGGTGGAGGGCCCACGTAACGATAGTGAGCCCAGACTGGCAGGAGCGCGCGGCGCGCGCTCTCCGAGTCAGTTCGGTTTGGCTTTGGCGACGACGACGATCGCCGGGCGCACGAGCTTCTCGCCCTGAATGTAACCGGCTTGGACTTCGTGAATCACGGTGCCGGGGGGGTGCTCGTTAGTCTCGAACTGTTGCACCGCTTCGTGAAACGCGGGGTCGAACGAGGCGCCCTGAGCTTTGATGCGCTCGATGCCGACCTTGGACAAGGTATCGAGAAACTGCCGCTTGACCAGGCCGATGCCGTCCGCGAGCGCTTTCACGTCCGTGGCCGTCTCGGCGTGCGCGGTGGCGCGCTCGAGATTGTCGAACACAGGCAGCAGATCCTTCAGGAAATCCTCGCGAGCGCGCTTTTCCATGTCTGCCAGTTCACGGCGGGAGCGCTTGCGAAAATTGTCGAAATCAGCAGCGGTGCGCAGCAGCTGATCGCGCAGCTTGGCGTTCTCGGCTTTGGCAGCCTCTAGCGGGTCGACTTCAGCAGGCGTGGCCTCTTCAGTGGGAGCTTCGGATGCGGGGGCTTCAGCGATCGGGTTCTCTTCAGGCACAGCGCGCGCAGTATAATCACTCGCGATAGCGAAGCTAGACCCCGGGCGCACGCCTCTCGAATTACTGTGCTGGGCGAACTTCTTGAGGCGCTTCTGCGCAAGGGGCTTGCCGAAGTGCGGTCAGGAGCCCTCCGGAACTGCGCGCACTGTCCGCCGAGGGCGGTGGATTTGGCGCGAACCAAGTGTCGATGCCGCCGGGCAGCACCCAAAAGTGCTCCGCCGAGCGCAAAGCCTGGTAGCTCGGCGCGACGCGCTGTTCGCGACCGTAGCCAGTCGTTTCTAGCCAAAAACACGTGTCGTCCGCGCTTATCGCCAATAGGTGGACGGCGCCGCTCTGAAAATCCGCCGCTTGAGAGCCGAGAGCCGCACCGTCGATGGTCGAAAACACGGACAGGGTGTGTGAGCCGGCCGGAACGCGCACCAGCGCGCCGCCAGCCGGGCTTTCGTTGCTCGTTGGGTCGACCACGGTCAGCGGCTTGCCATCGAGCGCAACTTCCACCGGTACCGGGCCGAGATTGAGCACACGGAGCAGCGGATGGTAGACGAAGAACGACAAGCAGGCTGCACCCAAGCCCAGTACGGGGCCGGCACTCAGCCAAGCCGAGCCCCAGCGTTCCGGAATGGTCACCCGCTGCGCCTGTCCGCCATTGAGCGCCATGACGTGCTCCGCGTAGCTCGCCGCTGCGCACCACAATCTCTGATCGGACGTCCAAAAGACGGCCGGACCGCGCGCGGTGTGTGGAAAATGAAGGGGCCGCGTGGGCGAGAACACGAGCACCAGCGGCAAGGCCGACAACGCGCACACGCACAGCAGCAGCAGAGGCAGCCCGAGCCGCGGTGCCAAGAGCGGCAAGCCGGCGGCGCTGGTCAACGCAAGCAGCACCGACGCCAGCGTCAGGGAGAGCACGCGGGACGCGCTGCTCGCTTGATGCTCGGCGCACTCGTCGCAATACCCGACGAGCAGCGATGCGCCGTCCGCGCGCGTCACCGCAGCGTGGTGACTGACGGCTTCCGCACAGCAAGCGCATTCTTCGGGCAGTTGCACAGGCGCATCCGTCGCGGGCAGCTCGACGCTCACGCCGTCGAGGCGAGGCGATTCGGTAATCAGGCGCGGCACGCGCATGGCCGAAGCGTAGAGCAATTCGACCGCGATCGCTCTTGTCTTGTGTGGGCGCGGAGGCCAGGTTAGCGAGAGCGGACAAGCGATGACCGAGCTCAACGAACCTCAACGACAAGCAGTAACCCATGGTGAAGGGCCGCTGCTCGTGTTTGCAGGTGCCGGCAGCGGCAAGACGCGCACGATCATCTACCGCATCGCCAATTTGCTGGCCGCTGGGGTGCCACCGTACCGAATTTTGGCCGTCACCTTCACCAACAAGGCCGCCGGTGAAATGCGGTCTCGCCTGTCGCAGCTCGCGGGTGAAGAAGTGACGCGTGATTTGTGGGTGGGCACTTTTCACTCCATCTGCGCCAAATTGCTGCGCCGCTACGCGGAAGAGGTCGGCCTCAAGCGCAACTTCGTGATCTACGACGACTCCGATCAGAAGGCCGTACTCACGCGCGTGATCCGTGAGCTGAACCTGTCGGATCAGGAGTACGCGCCGAAGGTGATGGCGTCGCTGATCAGCCGCGAAAAGCGTGAAGGGCGGGGGCCGAGCCAGGTCAAGGGCGACGCCGGCTTCAATGATGCCCTGCCCGACATCTACGTGCGCTACCAAATTGCGCTGCGCTTGGCCAACGCGGTCGACTTCGACGACCTGCTGTACCTCATGGCGCTGATCGCCGAAAACCCGGACAGCCCCGGCGGCAAGGAGCTGCGCAATCGCTTCATCCATGTCTTGGTCGACGAGTTCCAAGACACCAACTTGATTCAATACCGGTTGATCCGTGCGCTCAGCGCGGCGCGCCGCAACCTGTGCGTGGTCGGTGACGACGATCAGTCGATCTATCGCTGGCGCGGCGCCGACGTGCGCCTCATTCGCAGCTTTCGCCGTGATTTTTCGGACGCGGTGGTTATCAAGCTGGAGCAAAACTACCGCTCGACCGGCAACATCGTCAGAGCAGCGCTGGGCGTGATCGAAGCCGCGGACGTGCGCGAACCGAAGAAGCTGTGGACCGACCAGCCCGCGGGCGAAAAAGTGAAAGTGCGCTTGGTCAAGGACGAGCGTGAAGAGGCTTCGTTCGTGGTGCGCACGATCAAGTCCGAGCTCGCGCGCGGAGTGCCCGCGGAGCAGATGGCCGTTTTCTACCGCGTGCACGCGCAATCGCGCACGTTGGAAGAAGCGTTTCGCGCCGCGAACCAGCCGTACAAAATCGTCGGCGGCATGAAGTTCTTCGACCGCGCGGAAGTCAAAGACCTCTTGTCGTACCTGCGGCTGATCGAAAACCCGATGAGCGACACCGATCTGGAGCGGGTGATCAACATGCCCCCGCGCGGCATCGGCAAGAAGACGGTCGAGCACTTGCTGGACTCGGCCTCGGAGCGCTCGATGAGCGGCTACGACGCCATCGATCACGTCGCGCGAGAACAAGAGCTCGGCAGCGCCGGGCGCAAGAAGCTCGCCGCTTTCAAGGCGTTGATCGAAGGACTACGTGAAGAAGCCAAAACACTGTCGCCGCACGCGCTCGCCGGCCGCGTGTTGGAAGTAACCGGCTACCGCGACCTGTTGGTCAAAGACGACACGGCCGAAAGCGACGCTCGCCTCGGCAACTTGGAAGAAATGGTCGGCTCGATCGCCGACTACGAACGCGAGCTCGGCGGCGAAGAGGAAGCGAGCCTCGCCGGCTATCTCGAGCGCGTTTCGCTGGTGAACGCGACGGACGCGCTCGAGGGCGGCGCCACCGTGTCACTGATGACCGTGCACAGCGCCAAGGGCCTGGAGTTCCGCAGCGTGTTCATCACGGGCATGGAAGAAGAGATTTTTCCGTACAGCCGCGTGAGCCACGAAGAGCCGGAAGAGATCGACGAAGAGCGCCGTCTGGCTTACGTGGCCATCACCCGTGCGCGTGAGCGGCTGTGGATCGTGCATGCGGGCATGCGCACCTTGTTCGGCAAGACGCGCTACTCGTCGCCCAGCCGCTTCCTTCGCAACTTACCGGACGAGACGGTCCTGCGCGAAGGGAGCGGTTGGTCGTCCGCCCCCTATTCCACGCCTTATCAAGCACCGCGAGCGGTCTCGCTGCCAGTCGGCACGCGCGTGGTCGAGCGCGAGGCCGATGACGGCCAAGTGGGTGAAGGCATTCAAGTGCGTCCTGGCTCGATCGTGCGCCACAAGCAATTCGGCGAGGGCATCGTCGAAAAGGTCGAGTTCGGCATGACGCCGACGGTGGTCGCGAAATTCAAAGACCACGGCACGCGCCGCATCCACGCCAAGTTCCTCGAGTACGAATGATCCTCCTGACGTGGCCGTGCGCGTGAGCGGCTTGTCCCGCGTCGCTCACTCCGAATAGCAGACCGCCTCGACATTGTTGCCATCCGGATCAATCAGGAACGCAGCGTAATAGTTGGCGGCGTAGTCGACGCGAACTCCGGGTGCACCGTTGGCTTTGCCGCCCGCGCCGAGCCCGCGCTCGTAAAACTGCGTTACGGATGAACGTTCCTTTGCCGTCCATGCGACGTGCACCCCCGGGCCCGCCGGAGCTTTGCCCTGATACAGATACAGGGCGGGCGCTCCGGGTGGACCGCAGAAGCTCACGCTCGTCGCATCACCCCCGCCCGCGACGTAACCGAGGGGCGCGAGGGCCGCTTCGTAGAAGCGCGTGCTTTTGACCAGATCGCGGACGTGCAAACCCAAGTGGTCGAACATTTCGTCCTCCTTCACGGCTTCAGACGTCGAAATTTCATTTCGACTTCAGGTGTCCAAGTCACACCGTCGACGCTCAGAATGTGACCCCGCCAGGTGAACGACGCGGCGGTAATTTCCGAGAAAATCCAGCGAATCGGGCGACCACCGCGCGTGCCGATCTGCACGATGTCGTCGCCTTGCCGGCGACCGACCAACTCGATGCGCAGTTGCGACATCGGATCGATCCAAGTCGTGTTCCAAGCTCCCGTCGACGGCTCGAAGACACGCAACGTGCTGCCGTACCAATCGAGCCCGCTGTCGTTGACGTTCGAACGTCGCTCCGTTCGCGCGGGTGTGATCCAGACGTCTTGGATGGCTCGACCCTCGAGCACCCAAGCAAAGTGGACTTCGACGCTGGCGCTGGCAGCGCTCTTACCCTCTTGAAAGCGGGCGAGCTCGCCGGTCCAGCTGCCAATGACGCGGCCATAGGTGTCCGCGTGCGCGCCCAGGCTCGGGTGCGGCCTGGTCGCCACGAGGCTCTCGATCAATCCGTGGTCCATGGGATCTCCTGGTTGAAATCTCGGTCTTGCAGGGATGGCCCGCGTCGACCCAACGAGTTCGAACTTAGGTTTTTGGCCGCGGTCTGACTTCCAGAATCCTGCTCATTTCGCGGAAGCGGCGAACATCGAGGGTTTTGCGACACGCCGCGGGTGACATGCCGAAAGCGAGACGGAACGCGTCGGTCAGGTGGCTGTGGCTCGAAAAGCCGAGTTCGAGCGCGAGCTCGCTCAAGTTCGTTTCGCCGTCTGCGATGCGCGCAAGAGCGGCCCGCAGGCGCAAGCGGTGCCGGTATTGGTGAATCGTGAGCCCTAACTCGTTACGAAACAACCGCGCCAAGTGAAACGGCGACGCGTGCACGCTGCGCCCGACGTCGTCGAGCGAGGCATTTTCGCCGAATGTGCTCGCCAGGAGCAAGCTCGTGCGTCGTACGATTTCGGAGTGTGAGGCGCGGGTGCTCGAGCGAGCAGGCTTCACGAAGTGTCCCTGAGAACGATAGGTGCTTCGAAAGACCGCCGTGAGCAGCTCGGCCGCCGCTTCCTCGATCGCGAGTGCCTCCCGGTGACGCGCCTGAGCCGCGCGACGCAGCCGCTCGTGTGCCCAAAACGTGCATTCGTCGTTCAGACCGTGCACGAAGCGGAACGGCTGGGCGAGCGCGCTCTCGGCCGTATCGCTCACGGACGCATCGGAGCCAGCCACGTGATCGAGCCAGTGCGGATCGATCACGTCGAGCGCATCGCGCAACCACCGGTCGTCGAAAGCGAACACCGTACAATCGTCGCCGGTGCCCGCCGGATGCGCGACATGATATCCGTGGCCCCGATTGAAGAACAGCACGTGGTTCGCGTCTGCGATCACGCGCTCACCGCGGGTTTCGAACTCGAACACACCGCGTCGCGGAAACACGATCTGATTGGTGAGCGGGCGCTCTTCCGGCCCACGTTGTTTGTCGTGCGGGCGGCAACGCACGTCATACACGGAGACACTGGCGCTACCGTGCAGCGGGTGAATGCACAGTGTCTCGAGCGGGTCGTGCGGAGCGTCGTTGCCAGACGGCATTGAATGGCCATTTTAGCGGCTTCTTCGTCAGCTGCGGTTCCGCCCTTGGCCCGCCAGCGCGCAATTTGCCTAAAACCTGGGCAAATCGCGACTGGCAGGGCGAACGAGCGAGGGTCAGAGCGCGTACAAGAACGCTCGCAGATCGAGCTTCTCGCGCGCCGTGAGCTGGGTGCCGAGGATTAGATTGAAGAACTCGATCGTGTCGTCGATGGTGAGCAAGCGACCGTCATGGAGGTACGGAGGCGAGTCTTTCAGACCTCGGAGGGTGAAGGTTTTGATCGGTCCCTCTGCGGTGGCAAGGATGCCGTTGATCGTCCTATCCGTGAAGAAGCGCTCCAGCTCCAGATCGTGCATCGAGTTGTCCGTGTAATAGGGCGGCGTGTGACAACTGGCGCATTTGCCCTTGTTGAAGAACACGTCCTGACCCCGCAGCTCTTCGGCGGTCGCCTTGTACGGGTCGAGCTTGCCGTCGAGGCCGAGCTTGGGTGCAGGCGGGAAGTCGAGAATTTTTTGGAACTCGGCCATGTGCTGAACTTGCAAGCCGCGGTCGAGGGGATTGACGCCTTTCTTCGTGGCCAGCACCGGATCGCCGTCGAAATAGGCGGCGCGCTGCTCGAATTCGGTGAAATCTTCGACGCTCATCAGGGCGCGTTGCGAGCCAAAAAGCCGTTGAATGTTCACGCCGCGCAGCGAAACGGTATCGACGCGATGGCGCTTCTCTTGTGGACGGATATCGCCGACTAGGTGCGTCGCAGCGTTGGTGTGTCCATTGACGTGGCAGTCGAAGCACGCAACACCGAGGCTCGGGCGATCCGAGCGGCGATCGTCGATATTGTTGAATTGTTGTTGCGGAAAGGGCGTGGTGAGCAAGCGCAAACCGTCGAGCTGCTTCGGGTTCAACAAGCACTTGAACAGCTCGTAGTAGTTGTCCGTGGTGACCAACTGACCCTGTGAAACGTCACCTTGGTTCGGCTGCGTGGTGAGGAAGATCGGCGGCGGAAATTCGGGCAGAAACTGATCGGGCAGATCGAAGTCCAGATCGAAGCGAGTCAGATCCCGGCCAGTCTGACGCTGAGTTTCCTCGATCGTAGAGTGGGGGAAGAGCATGCCGCCCTCCGGTTGCTTGGGATGCGGGAGCGGGAAGAACCCGAACGGGAACAGGTCTTGGGCTTTGATTTCGTCCGGGCTCAACTCGCTGAGCTCGGCCCAACTCAAGCCAGGCAAGAGCACACGGACGCCCTGCTGAACGGCCTTGCCGCGCGTCATCACCACACCATTTGCCGGCTGATCGCTCAAATCGTAGCGCGCGCTGAGCAGTTCGGCCTGACGCTCCTCGACGGCCGATTTTTCGGCGATCTTCGCCTCGCGCATCGCTTCGAAATCGACGTGTTGATCGCCGCCTCCATTTTGATCGCCGCACATCGACGGCGGCGGCGGTGTGTTGGGAGGCGGGTCCGGAAAGTCGTCACGCGAGCCCGGCGGCGCATCGGCGTGCTGCTCGATCGAACCCGTAGTTCCTTTGCCGTTTTCGCCGCAGCCGATCACCAACAGCATCGCCACAGCATGAATCCATCGCGACATGCAGTACTCCCTCGCAATTGCCCAAAGCGGGCGCGAGCGCTTCTGCACGATCTGCGCCCGGCGATGCGCGCACTCGTGGCGCGATTCCGCGCGTGAATCACCGTTCGACGAGTGTCGCGTTGCCACACCGCGACGCTCTTGCGGGTCACGTTTCGCGCGCAGCTCGACCCATCGTCGAATATCGCCAGTCCCGATTGGCGGCGACGATCGTCGATCGTTCACGGGACTCGCACGCGAGGGTCATCGTGCAGGCCGCGCCTCGGGCTACGCGACGCGCGGGGGGAAGCCACGCCCGCTAACCCCAAAATCCATTTCGGGTTCTTGCGCGGCTGCTCGCCGCTCGCGGTCCGTTTTGACGCGGCCACCCGCAGGCTCGGGTCTGCGGGGCCTATTTTCACCGCGAGCGCGCAAAAATTCGCAGCGCGGTGATCGCGGGACGAAATTGGTTCCACTCACCTCCGGGCAGATCGACTCGAGCGCAGCAGCCATGATTGAACTCTCTTCGAATTCGCGATTCGTGATCCATTCGCTGCTTGGTGCGAGCCTGACGCTCGCGCTGGCTGGCTGCGAAGCGAGTCGCCCGAGTACGACTAGTGCGAGTGCAGGCGCGAGCGGTGCGGCCGGGGCCGGCACTGCGAACACGGGCGGCGCTGGTGCGCACGCTGGGCCTGCGAGCCCGAGTAACGCAGCCGGCGGCGCGAACGCTGCCAGTGGCTCGAGCAACGCGGGTGCAGCCAGCAGCGCCGGCGGGGTTGCCGGAACGAGCCATTCGGCGAACGCGGGCGGCAATTCGGGTTCCGCGGGCAGCGGTGGAACGAAAGCCGAACTCACGCTGCTTCCGTTGGTCACCTCCGCACCCGACGCCTATTGGAAGAGCGGCGCGTTCATCGAGTCGAGTGCGACCACTGCGGATGTGACCGTGAATGACGCGCTGATCGGCCAAACGTGGGACGGCTTCGGCGCGGCGTTCAACGAGCAAGGCTGGGCCGCGCTCACTTCGAGCGAGATGCAAGAGCAAGCCGTGCAGCTGCTCTTCAGCGAGAGTAATGGTGCGGCATTTACTTGGGGCCGCATTCCCATCGGCGCCAACGACTACGCGGTGAGCCGCTACACGCTCGATGACACGGGACCCGATGTCACTCCGACGAGCGACGAATCCAATCGCCCGGCAGCGGACATCGCGCTCAGCATGTTTTCGATCGCGCGGGACCGCGAGCAGCTCATCCCCTATGTCCAAGCAGCGCGCGCGGTAAAACCCGATCTGCGCTTCTGGGCCAGCCCCTGGTCACCCCCAGTGTGGATGAAGACGGGATTTCGCAAGAGCGACGGCTGGAGCGACATCAAAAAGCCTTCGTACTACGACGGCGGCAGCATGCGCAGCGACGCGGCGATTTTGGCCTCGTACGCGCAGTACTTCACGAAGTTCATTCAAAGCTACGCGGCCGAAGGCATCGACGTCGAGCTGGTGGCAGCGCAAGAGGAGCCGAGCTTCGAACAGAGTTACCCGTCGTGCGTGTGGGACAAGGTGACGTATACCAACTTCGTCGGCCAGTTCCTCGGGCCCGCGATGACCCAGCTGGGCGTCAAAATCATGGTCGGCACGCTGGCCGACGAGAACAAAGACATCGAGCTCGGCGCCGCCGCGCTCGCGGACAGCAAAGCCAAGAGCTTTGCCACGCTGATCGGTGCGCAGTGGAACGCGCTCGCCTGGGACAAGAAGCTGGTCGACTTGAACTCCAACTTGCCGATTTGGGCGACCGAGCACCAGGGCGGCAACTATCCCTGGAATCCGTCCGGATTTCCGCCTTATCAGAGCTACGCGCCGAACGATCAGGCGTATGGCGTCGAGACTTGGGGCAGGATCCGCGACGCCATCAACAAGGCCAAGGTCACCTCCTACAACGCCTGGAATTTGGTGTTGGACAAGAACGGCTGGAGCATCGATACGACACGGCAGTGGGCACAGAATGCGCTCTTGGTTGCGGACTCCGGCACGGTGACGGCCACGCCGGCTTACTACGTGTTTCGTCATCTCTCGCAGTACGTCGTGCCAGGCGCGCGGGTGATCGGCACCACCGGTGGCGATGCACTCGCGTTCAAGAATCCGGATGGTAGTGTGACGGTGGTGATGTTCAACGGCGGGGCCGCGAACGACCATTACGTGCTCGCGGTCGGCGGAAAAATGCTGGAATTTGCCATGCCGAGCAACGGTTGGGCTTCACTGAAGTACAACCCGTAAAAGGCGGATCAGGGTGATTCGCTCCAGCCGATGTCCGGAGCGCTGCCGTTGTACAAACCGCTCGTGGACCCGTTGCGATCTACCGCCAAGTTGAATCCTTTGTTGATCGCCGGGCTGCCCGCCTTCAACGAGTAGTCGAAGTTGGTCGGATCGGTGAACAGCGGGTCGCCGACGATCGATGTCGCGTCCAGGTTGCCCGAATTGCGATTGCCCGAGGTGTTGTTGAAGTACAAGTTGTGATCGAGCTGGGAGAACGCGCTGTCCGCGCCGCGAACCCCGTAGGTGTCTGCGCCGACGAAGATGTTGTTGCGCGCGTCGACTTGCGTAGCCGTGCCCACGTTCAGCCCTGCGTACACGCTATCGACGATCGTGCTGTGCCAGATGGTGATGCCGGTGACGGCACCGAGGGCAATGCCGTCACCGCCGCCGATGCTCACGTTCGCCAGCAAATAAGCGCCGTTCGCTCCGTCGTGAATCGAGTAATTCGTGCCGATCGAGGCGGCGACGTCGTTGCCTTGGAGTTGCGCATTCTTGCCGTAGATGTCGAGCCCTGCGGCGGCGCTGAAGGTGACCAAGCAATTGCTCATAACGGCTCCGTCGCCGTAGATGACCACCGCTTTCTTGTTGTCGTGGATGTACGAATTGGTCAGCTGATTGCCCGTGCTCGTACTGGAAGAAAAGAGCACGGGCTCGCCCTGACAATCGTGGATCTCGAGCTGGTCGAGGTGCACGTCCGAAGACGCGATGGACAGGCACGCGCTGGTCGAGGTGTTGGTCGACGCGTCGAGCACGACGGAGCCGGTGATATCGAGCGTTTCTTGTACCGCTGGCAGCGGTGACTTCAAGCCGATGGTCGTCACTGCGGCGTCGAAGGTGATCGACTGACGACCGGCTTGGGCGTTTGCAAAGGCGATCGCTTCGCGCAGGGAGAAGCCGGTCTTGCCTGGACTCGACGGGCTGGCACCGGTGTCGGCTTCGTCCACAGAGGTGGTAACCACGAGGTTGACGAGATCGACACCGCCGGTGCCTGCGCTGCCCCCTTTGCCCGCGCTGCCGCCCGCTCCTCCGACGCCGCCCTTGCCCGCGCTGCCACTCGTGCCGCCAACGCCGCCCTTCCCTGCGACGCCACTCGCGCCCGCGGAGCCGCTGCTACCGCCGGAGCCTCCTGTTCCACCGCCGTCGGGGGCACCAGCCGCTTCATCGATGCCTGCGAGTCCCGCGCTGGAGCCGGCGTCGGGATCGGCTCCGCCATTGGCGAGCGCACCGCCGCCGCCGCCGCTCGCCGGCAGATCACCGCCCGAACCGCCTGAGTTCGCGCCACCAACGCCCACACCGACCGCGCCGTAGCCGAAGCGGCACGCATCGAGAGCAACAGCCAGAGTAAGAGCAAGAGCAGCGACCGGGAGCAGTCGCCGCAACGGGCGCGGCATGATCCACAATCATTGCCCGGCGCACGCGCAGGATCAAATGAGAACGCTCGGAAGAAGGCGGCGGCGTACCCGGCGGGCCGATGTGGGCACGTCGTACGACGTGCGCTGAGCACGCCTTACGATGTGCGCTCGACGCTCACTGCTCTCATGCGTCGTGCGTGTGACGCGCACTTCGTGTGCGTCGGAAGCCGCCGATCTTGCGTTGCCTCACGTGTATAATAACGAGAATTGCGAAATGGTTTCGGTAACTCTGCCGCGCGCACGCGCGGCGTGTTCTTGCTTGATCGTGACTGGTGTCGTGCTGAGCGCTTTGCTCGGCCCTCGGCTCGCGCACGCTCAAGAAGCAGAGCTACCCGCGTCCGATGCATTGCCTGGGATTTATCGCGTGGGCATTGCCCGCACGGCACCGGCGGCTGTCGCAGGCACGCTCGGCTACGGCTTCACGGAAGCGCAGAATGACGCGGACGGCGCACATCATCGGCTCTCGCTGCGCGCTGCGGCAGCAGTTCCCGTCGTCGATTGGCTCAGTATCGGCGCGATCATCGATGGCCGCTACGACAAGCACCCTGACGATAGTGGCGGGGTCATCGATACCGCTCTGCAGGCGCGCGCATCCACGACGCTCGGTCGCTTTCAACTCGGCGGCGGTCTGCTCGCCCGGCTACCAGGCGCAGAGTCTCTCGACATGATGGCGCGCAGCGCGTCCGTGGAGGGGCACGGCTTGCTGGGTACCCAGCTCGGGCCCGTTCGCTTAGCGAGCTTGGTAGGCTATCGCTTCAATCACGGTGGACCTGCCGGCAGTGACGCCGCGCACTTGTCCTCCGGCGATCGTCTCGCGCTCGGGCTGAGTGAGTTCGATGCCGTGTTGCTCGGTGTGGGTGCTGGCGTCTGGCTCGAAAAGACCGAACTCTTGTGTGAAGTCTCGGCGGATCTGCTGGTGGGCAGTGACGCGCCGGCTCTTTCTCAATCGCCCTTGCGCGTTGCAGCGGGGGCACGCCGCGCGGTCGCGCGCGGCCTCAGTCTCGAACTCTTGGCCGTCGGTTCGCTCAGTCGAGAACCGGATCTCTCGGCGAGCGCGCCGCTCGTCCCGAATGAACCTCGCCTGAGCGTATTTGCCAGCGTCCGCTATCAGTTTCTGCCGCATCCCCCGCCCGCCGCTCCACCTCCGCCAGCGCCGAAACCCGCGCCGGTGCTCACGGCCAAACTCGAGGTCACCGTCATCGATGACCTCGGCGCGCCGGTCATCAACCCCAGCGTCTATTTCACTGCCGCGGGTGAGCGTCGCGATCTCGGCTGCGACGTGGCTGGCCATTGTGTGGTCGAGGATGCGAGGGCCGGCGATCTCGTCGTACACGTCGCGGCGCCGGAGTTCGAGCCCGCAGAGCGTTCCGTCAAGGTAGAAGGCGGCGTTCCCGCGAAGCTCGAAGTGCGACTGGTTGCCGTGCCGCCACCCAGTCAGCTGCGCGGCGTCGTCCGCAGCCTAGAGGGCAAAGTGGTCGCGGCGCGCGTGCGCGTCGAACCTCTGGGCACGGCAGCCGTGATCGACGACAAGGGCAATTTTCAGCTCGATTTACCGCCTGGCGGCTACGACGTCGTGATCGAGGCCGATGGTTACGTCGCCCAGCGCCGTCATGTGCAAGTCGAGCCAAAGGGTGTCGTGATTTTGAACGCCGAGTTGGTGAAGGCGCGATGAGCGAGCAACGCCGACGTCGTGCGCTGGCCGCGCTTGCCGTACTCTTCGTTGCGGCGTTGCTGATTGTCTCGTGGGTGGTGTTCGGTCGTCGTTCGCACGACAACGTCATCGCGACTTTGCGCAGCTTCTCCGGCCAGGTCGCGCGCGATCATCAGACGTCGGTTGGCACTTGGGAAGGCGCGAGTGTCGGAGCGAGCTTCGTGTTGGGTGATGGGGTACGCACTCGAGCCCGTTCGACGGCCACGGTCGAACTCGCAAGTTTGCACAAGTTGACGCTGGAGCCCGACACGCTGATTCGCTTTCTGACACGCCCTTCCGACCCCAAGCGGACGCGGGTGGCGCTCGAGGCCGGCGAAGTGACGCTCGACGCTGCGGGCGATGCGCTCAACCTCGAGACGGAGCTCGGCACCGTCCGGGTCGAAGCGCACGGTCGCGCGCGGCTCACCAAAACTGACGACGCCATGCGCCTGCAGGTCACGATCGGCGCGGCAGAAATCGACCGAGACGGCCGTCACTTGGAGCTGCACGTCGGGGACGCCGTGGAAATCACGGCGAAAGGCGAGCTGAACCGCGTGCCCGCGCCTGCCGGCGAAGCGGCCAATCCAGCGGCTTCTGTCTCGACCAAAGCCGACCCTGCGCCGGACGCCGGTCCACTTGCTCGGGCGTTGGGCGGCGCGTTCGAGCGTGGACTCGACCGCGTCGATCTCTCGATTGGCGCCGGTGAGTCGATCGTCATTCACGACCCCAAGCCGCCCACCGCGATCGGCGTGCTTGCGGGCGAGCGCTGCGCCGGCAGCACGCTCTTGAGCGTCGCCGGGAATCGCGCGAAGGCCGAAGAGCGAGTCGGCGAAGGGCGCGTCGGCATGGCCCTCGCGAGCGGCACGCACCGCTACGCACTGTACTGCCTCGGTGACGACGGGGCGCGCCGGGAAAAGATCGCTCAAGGAACGATTTCGATCATCCCAGACGCCGGGCTGCGAAGGCTCGCGAGCTCCGCGCCAGTCACGAACGTCGACGCAGATGGTCGGCGCTACACGGTGCTCTACCAAAGCTTGCAACCAAAGATCGCCATTCGCTGGCCAAACGCGCCGCCCGCCGCGAGCTACTTGCTGACCGTGAATTCACCGCACGGCACCAAGACCCTGACGACCAGCAGTCCAAGCTATTCGTTTGCGTCGGGCTCGCTGATCGAAGGACAGCACAGTTTCAGCTTTCAAGCTGCGGGGCGCCGCTCGCGCGATACCACGGTCGTGATCCGCTTCGACAACGCGGCGCCCGCTGCCAGCATCGCCTCGCCTACGGACCGCAGCCTCGCTCCCGGTTCGAGCGTGCTCGTGTCGGGCACCGCGCAGCCGGGCTCGATCGTGAGCGTGGGCGGCGAGACCTTGCAGCAAGACGCGCAGAACCGCTTTTCCATGGCCATCAACGCGCCTGCCGACCAAGCGTTGGCCATTCGCTTCGTCCAGCCGCAACGCGGCGTTCACTATTACCTGAGGCGCAGTGCACTCTAGTACCGCATCCACGACAGGCCTTCACTCGGGTCGCGTTTTACTCGGCCGCTACCGAATCGCTCGACAGCTGGCGCGCGGCGGCATGGGCGTCGTTCACCTCGGGCGAATCGAGGGCGCGCAGGGCTTCGCCAAACCCGTCGTGATCAAGACGATATTGGCGACGGGCGGCGAGAACGCGCAGCTATTCGCGCGTGAGGCACGCATCGTCTCGCAACTTCACCATCCCGGCATCGTCGCGGTCATCGACTTCGGTGAAGTCGATGATTCGCACGTGATGGTGCTCGAGTACATCCACGGTTATAACCTCGGGCAGTGGTTTCGCTACGTGAAGGGCAAGCGCGGCGCGATGCCGTTGCACCACGCCGTGCACGTCATTCTGGCGGTCCTCGACGCGCTCAGCTATGCGCACGGGCTCACGCGCGCCGACGGTTCGCGCGCGGGCATCGTGCACCGCGACATCTCGCCCGGCAACGTGCTGATTGACTTGCAGGGCCCGGTAAAGCTCGCCGATTTCGGCATCGCGCGCACGGCCGACGACGAGTTTCAGACCAAGGCCGGCATGTTCCGGGGCACGCTCGCGTTCGCGCCGCCCGAGTCGCTGCAAGGCGCGACGGTCGACGCGCGCGGCGACGAATACTCCGCGGCGGTCGTGCTGTACCAAATGCTCGCAGGAGCGAATCCGTTCAAGGGTGCAGAAGCGGCGCATACCATCACGCGCGTGCTGCAGCACACGCCCGAACCGATCGAAAGCTTGCGACCGGACGTGCCCCCGGCGATCGCAGCCGCCATCAGCAAGGCCATGTCGCGCAATCCGGACGACCGCTTCGCGAGCGTTGCGGAGTTCGCCGAAGCCCTGCGGCGCGGCATGACTTGGTCCGAGCGCGACGCCGCGCGCGATTTTGCGGCCCAAATCAGCCAGGACTTCACGGGCGACTTACCCGAGATGCTGGAGCTCGAACCACTCGCGGCGCGCGACGCTGCTTGGCGGGAAGGGCAAGACTCCCCCGAAGCTTCGCGCGTCGGCTTGAAAGCACCAGCGCCGCCGTCGGACGCGGTCACTCGAACCGGACCGCGTGAAAAGCTGCTCGAAGGGCCACGGACGACCTCGCTGCTTCCGCAACCCGAGCCGCGCTCGCGCTCCTGGGTTTTTCTGGTGTTGGCGGCGGCGATCGTGCTTTCAGCGGTGCTGCTGATCGTGTTCCTCAGACCGCGAAGCGAAGCTCCCGCCGCGCCCATCATCGTGGAAAAGCAATCGATGATCGAGGACCCGGTCGCTCCGGCCAAACCGCCACCTGCGGCGACGCCGAACAGCGCAGCGTCCGCGGTCGCTGATTCGATTACAGCGCCCGGCGCCTCTTCGAGCTCGAAGCCCGGCGTGAAGGCCAGCCCCAGCGCGGGTCCGGCTCGACGCACGCTGGCCGGCGCGTTCCAGCAACGCCAAGGCGCGATTCAGAGTTGTTTCAAGCAGAACCCCGCCGCGCTGGCCGACTCGCAGCACCTCTCGGTCCGCTTCGACGTGGACACGAGTGGCCGCGTGGTCTCTGCGTCACTCTCACCCGCGAGTGTTGCGTCGCAACCGCTCGGAAGCTGCGTGCTCGGCGTGGCTCGCTCGACCAACTTCGGAGCACAGCCAGAGGCCGTTTCATTCTCGATCCCCATCGCTGCGCGCATGGTCCAACATTGAATCGCTAGGTTTTCGCCGCGGCGTCGCTGTCGGCGGGCACGCCACGGCGGGAACTCCGTCGCCCTGTGAGGTGCGATGCGGGATCTCGAGCGCCCCCTCTCCCCCCTGGCAGCAGAAAGGCCGAGCAGCGAGTCGTTCGACTCCCCACTCGGCCTTCACTCAGCCGCGGTTTTTCGAAGCTCAGCCTGGGTGAGCGGCGGCTGGGGCGGCCGCGGGTTTGCCGCTCAGCGCGCCTTCGATTTGAGCCGAGATGGCTTCGAAGTTCGTCGGGTTTTGCACGCGCGCGCCGTTGATGAACATCGTGGGCGTGCCGTTGACGGCCACGCTTTCACCGAGCTTCATGTCCGCGTCGACGTCGGCAGCGTAGGTCTTGCTGTCGAGCGCCTTCTTGAACGCGGCGACGTCGAGCCCGGCGTCCTTGGCGAAACCTTCCAAGTCCGCGCGCTCGAGCTTCTGCTGATTTTGGAACATCTTGTCGTGGAACTCCCAGAACTTGCCCTGGGCGTTCGCGGCCAACGAGGCTTCGGCCGCGCCGCGCGCGTTCGGGTGCATCGGCAGCGGGAACTGGCGGAACACGAAGCGCACGCGCGTGCCGTACTTTTTCTTGATTTCGTCGACAGCGGTCGCTGCGCGCGAGCAGTACGGGCACTGGAAATCCGAGAATTCGACGACCGTGACCTTGGCGTCTTGCGGACCGAACGCGGGCGCGTTGCCTTTGGCGATGTTGGCTGCGATTTCCGGCGCGAGCGGCTGATTCGCCGCTTCCATCTTCTTCAAGTCTGCCGTGATCTCGGGGATGTGCTCGAGCATCTGCTTGCAGCGCGACTGCGGAAAGGACTTGGTCTGGGTCTTGACCATGTTGCACGTTTCGGTGGTCGGACCGATCGCGCCGCACAACTTGCTGACCAGGTCGTCGCAAGACTTGTTGGCTTCGCCCAGCTTCTTCACCGAGTAAGCGATGTCCTTCATGCCCGCGGTGCACGCGGCGGGCGAGAGGATCTCGGCGGCGGCCTTGAGGCTCTGACAGCTCTCCGACTCGTTGCCGGCCTTCTCGCACAGCGCAGCCGCGTACTTTTGGCACGGGCCCGTGGGGGCAGTGGCAGCAGCGGCGGCAGAGCCCGACGCAGCTGGCGCTGCGTGCTTGGTCTTGCGCTGCGGCTTGTTGCAACCGGAGCTGAGAGCGATGGCGAATAGCCCGACACCGATGAGGGCGCGTGCTGTGGTGTTCTTCGTTAGAAACATGGGATTGACCTTTCCGCTCAGCGGGCCAGATCGTCCCCGAGCAGGGGCGGGTTCGTAGCAGGTTCACGGCGAGTCGTCACCGTGTCCCGCCTGCCGGGCCGGATTGCGCGGTTGACTCGCGGCGAGGACCGGGGAAATGGCTTCGACCATGAACAAACGCCTGGCAATGCTGGAAAAGCTCACGGCCTCCGCGTCTGCGGACTCTTTCGCGTTCTATTGCCTAAGCATGGAATATCGGAAAGAGGGCCGCGTGGACGACGCCGTGAACACGTTCGGCAACTTGCGCACCCGCGACGCCGGTTACCTGCCGATGTACCTGATGGCTGGCCAAATGCTCCGTGAAGCGGGGCGTCTCGACGAAGCAACGACTTGGCTGGAGCAAGGCATCGAGCTTGCGACGCAAAAGAACGATTCCAAAGCGTTGGGCGAACTCGAGTCCGAGCTCTCGACGGTCAAGTCCGGCTGAGCGGGCCTCATCCCACACGCGCATGCGCGTGTATCGAGTGGCAGGACGGCTTTCAGCGCGGCGGGTTCAACGGATTGTCGATGCCGCGCGGCGCATCCGATTCGCCGTCGGGCCGCGTGAGCACCGCTTGCACCACGCGCCGCTCGACGAACGAGCGCCGGAACATCGGATCGCGGATGTAGTCCAAGAGTGAGCGCGCGTAGCGGGCGGCGCGCTCGCGCATTTCTTCCGCTTGCGGCGAGCGTGCCACGCGCAACGTCTCGCAACCCAACGCGCGGGTCGCGAGGCCGTACTCGGAGCCCTGCAGAGTATCGATCGCGCCGAGCGCGGTCGTCGCGAGCAAGATCCCCGTGTGCTCTTCGCCCATGTCCAAGCGCGCGCGCGCTTCGATCGCCATGGCGTAAAAGTGGAATGCGACGTAGGCCTGCGCCTCGGCGGCTTGGCGGGCGTCGAAGGCGTGCATCACGGCGCGCGCGTGGTCTCCGCGGACCCGCGCCAAAAGCGCGCGCAGGATCTTCTCGTGCACCGAGTCGAACGCGCTGCCGGTCACCGCGGTCAGCGCACCCGCATCACCGACGAGGATTTCGGCGCCGTCTACATCGCCGGAATCAATCAGGATTTCGGCCATGGACAGCAGCGTATCGGCGCGCGAATCGCGATCGCCGTAACGCTCGTGGGCGTCGCGAGCGCGGCGCAAATAGGCGAGCCCGCGCTCGAGATCGCCGAGGCTCGCGTAGCACTCGCCGATCGTGCTCAGGGTCTTGGCAATTTGGAATCGTCCACCGATCGCGAGATCGATGCGAATCGCGTCCAAGGCCAGCGCGATGCCGTCCTCGAAGCGACCGAGCACGAGCAGCGCGTACGCGAGCGAGTTCTTGGCGCGGGCTTCCATGCGCCGAACACCGGCTTGTCGGAACACGGCGATCGCCTCGGCCTGCGCTTCGACGGCCTCGTGCACGCGGCCGACGCGACGCAGCAGCGTGCCGCGCAGGCGCAGTGCTTCCGCGCGCAGGCGCACGGGCACGTTGTTGCCCTCGGCCGTGGTGAGCGCGCGATCGACGGCCGAGAGCGCGCCCTGCATATCGCCGATGTCGTGCAAGATCTCCGCCATCAACGTGCGCGCTTGCACTTCGAGCAACGGCGAATTGGCCTGCGTGGCCACCGCTTCACCCCGCCGCACGGAGCTTAGCGCCTTGGACAATTGGCCCGAATCGAGCTCGAATTGAGCCGTGCGCAGCAGGGTCACTGCGGCCCAAACCGCGCTCTTGGCGTGCCTTGCCAGCGCTCGCAACTTGCTGAGGTGCGTGCGACGTTCGCGCCAGCGGCCTTGATTGCGACAAATGGATTCGAGCGCTTCGTGCGCCTCGAGCAGCCGCATGTCGCCTTCCGGGAGCAGCGCGATCACGCGGCGATAGCAGCGCTTGGCGAGCTGAGTCTGGTAGTTCGCGCGAGCGGCGTCCGCGGCTTCGAGGTAGAAGCGTGCGGCTTCTTTGCGCGAGTTACCGCGCGCGAGGTGGCGCGCCACGATCGCTGCCGTCAAACCTTTGCCGAGCGGCGTGCTCGCCAAGTGCTCCCCGAGTGCGCGATGCATGCGCACTCGGCGCCGCCGATCCAGCGCGCGGTACGCCACGTCACGGGTCAACGGGTGGCGGACGTCGATGGTGTCCGAGCGCATCTCGCACAAACCGCGCGCGGCCAAGCGGGTGACCGCCTCCGCCGGGTCTTCCCCGCTGATCTGCCGCAAATCGGCCAGGCCGAGCGGGCCGCCCGCGACCGCCAGCCACTCGATGACCGATTGCTCCTCCGGCGGCAATTCATTCAGACGATCCGCGATCAATTGCTCGAGCGTGGAGGGCAGAGGCAGGCTCGCGTCGCCCACGCGCTCGACCTGAATCAACTCTTGTTGGCCGTTGCGTTCACGAATCTCGAGCATGCCGCGCTCGAGCAGCGCGTCGACCATCTCCAGCAAGAAGAATGGATTGCCGCCAGCGCGCGGCAGCAAATCTGCGCACACCTGGCGCACGCCCTGGGTCACGCCCAGGCGCGTCTGCAACAGGCGGAGTTGATGCTCGGCGCTGAGCCCCTTCAGCTCGACGCGCACCAAGCCTTCGATGTAGCTCGACACGCGATCTTCCGGCCGGGACAACAAGATCACCAGCACGCTGAGCGGCTCCGAACGGCGCAAGAATTCGACGATCAGATCCAGGCTCGGACGATCGCTCCACTGCAAGCCGTCGAGCGCGACGACCAAAGGCGCCTCCATGGCCGCGCGCGCGAAAAAGCGGCGCATGCCCAGCGCGATCAGCTGCCGTGTTTCGACGACGTCCGCGTCGTCGACGGCCTGTCGCACGCGGCCGGTGGCCAACTCGGCCATGCGCAGGGCCACCTCCGGCCCTTCGGGCTCGTTCGCGAATTCGCCGAATGCGTCCGTTATCTGATCGCGCGCTTGCTCGAACGGTTGATCGACGCGTGTGCCAGTGAGCTCGCGAATCCATTCACTGATCGTGGCAAACGGCACTTCACTCAGCGCGGGCGACGACTCCACGCGCAACACGCGCGCGTCCGGCGGCAGCTCGTTGAGAAACGCGGCCAACAGCGCGGTCTTGCCGATACCCATCTCGCCGTACACGACGCGCGCGGACACTTGGCCCGTGTTCGGCGCGGCGCCGACCACGCCGTAGTACGCGGCGTGCAGATCCGCGAGCTCCGCGTCGCGACCGATCAGGTCGTTCGGCGCAGCCGCCATCTCCTCCAACTTCTCCTGGCGCGTGTGCGGCCTGAGCAGCGAGTAGATGCGCATGTCTTGCGGCAAGTTGAGTTGCTCGGCATCTTCGATCTTGATCGTCGGCGCGTCCCCCCACACGAAGTCGCGACGCACCAAGCGGTACAGACCACCGGCGACCCAGCTCACTCCGGGCGGCGCGTGATCGCCCAGCAAATCAGCCAAATGGTTGGCCGGCTCTTGCAGCGCGTGCTGAATCAAGTGGCCGGCGCGGTCGCGCTCACCGGTGGCAATGCCGCGCACGATGCCGACGCTCGCGGACAAGCCCACGGGCAAATCCTCGGACGCCCCGCGGATCACCTCGTGCACGTCGATCGCGAGCCACACGGCATCGAGCGGCGCGCGCGCTGGGTTTGCCATCAAGCCGACGAGCGCGCGCGCGGCGGTGGCAAAGCCGCTCGACGCTGCGGCTTCGACCTGCGGCGTGTCCCAGGCGAAGCGTGCGCCGCGACGGAACGCGACTTCGCCGAGGGTACTCCGCAGTTGTTCCAGCACGCGCGCCGCGGCGGGTCGCCCGAGGCTGACCGCGAGCTGCTCGAAGCCGTGCAAGCGCAAAGTCACGACCGCGACGTGCCGAACTTCACGCCCGACGCGCCCGCGCTTTTCGCGGCCCGGTCCGGTGCTCTGATCGTTGCCGCCAGCGGCCGTGCCCACCACGTGAGCGACGGATGACAAGTCGTCGAGCGGTTCGCTGCCTTGCAGCCCTTCACTCACCAGGTTCGAGCCCACCTCCACGCCCGGTGAGGTGTGTTCACGCGTGGTCAACTCGGCCAGCACCGTCTCCAGCACGTGCGAGTCGACCAACTGTTGCTTTTGGAACAGCGCGCGGCTGACCGCCGCGGCCATGTCGCGCGCGGTTTGAAAGCGTTGGTCGGGATTTTTGGCCAACGCGCGCATCACCACTTCTTCGAGCTC
>Ga0164307_10000114_pt1 | contig 35363 bp, 26 predicted proteins | sample Whisoiple_243_MG_FD_110214 | JGI IMG/M metagenome (GOLD analysis project Ga0164307, IMG submission 110214) | Soil microbial communities amended with fresh organic matter from upstate New York, USA - Whitman soil sample_243_MG | ecosystem: Environmental > Terrestrial > Soil > Unclassified >...
CGGCGGTGGCCGTGTCACTAGAAATGTTGGAACGATCGGGTTGAGTTCGTTGCTCGAGCTGGGTCATGCGGAACTCCTGCGTTTGGCTGGCCATTCCCAAGTTGCTGCACGCCCGGTGCCAATTGACTGGCGACCGAATCTGTCGCGTGTCGCCTCTGATGCGTTCTTGTGCCGTGACGGGCTGCCACAGCGCGACAGCTCAGACTTAGCGCGAAACGTGGCGTTTGCCTATCAGCTGAGCGCCCGCGAACAAAATCATGCCGGTATCGACCGTGGCACTCCCTTTGCTTAACCGGTACTTCGGAAGCTGGTGAACCGTCACGTGACGGCGCAATGGCGAACCAGAGGAGGCCAGGAAAAATGTCCGACAAAGCTGCAGCGGATTTCATGCACGACCAGCTCGAGGCTCTATTGGCCTCTCCTGCTCTGGCCCGTACCGCGGCACGACCCGGCGAACGCGACGATCAGCCCGTTTCGACGGATGAACCGACGCACGAGCGCGACACCGAGCCAAGCATCGACGTGCAGCTGCTGCGTGATGCGCTGCGGGCAGGATTGAAACAATGACCAGTGAGGCAAAACCGGGCGCGCCCGGGGCAGAGCTGACGCCCACGACTCGCGAACACGGCGTCTGGGGCACGAAGTCGGACGCCGTCGGTGGATTCGGTGAAAGTTACGCGGCGCAGGTGGCACGCGGCTCGGAACCGAATCTGGCAGAGCACGCGGAAGAAGCGCCCGAAGACGCGCCACTCGGCCGGGAAGTGCGCAAGACGTTGGGGCGGGCCCACGTGGATGCTGCAGATTTGCGCGTCGCTGTCCAGGCGGGACACGTGACGTTGCTTGGTTCGGTGCGAAATTCCCTGGAGAAAGCGCAGATCGAGGCACGTGCACGTGCGATTCCGGGCGTTACCGAAGTGACCAATCGGCTGAGTGTCCTGAACGAAGGGCAGGGCTCGAGCTAAACCGCTCACGCGGAAAGCGCGGCTTGGCCGAAGCGAAATTTTCGAGGAAAGCTTCCTTCTGACTTATTCTCTTGGTCTTGTTCCCTTAGTTTGCGCGATGAGTCGGGTCACGCGCGGTGAATCGAGCATTCATGGGCGTCGAACGTAAGCCGAAACGCCGTTCGTCTTCGACCGCGAACGACGACGCAGAGTGGTACAAGGACGCGCTCATTTACGAGCTGCACGTACGAGCTTTCGCCGACTCCAACGGCGATGGCATCGGTGATTTCGCGGGCCTGATCGGCAAACTCGACTACCTCGCCGATTTGGGGGTCAGCGCGCTGTGGCTCTTGCCGTTCTATCCCTCTCCGCTGCGAGACGGCGGCTACGACATCTCCGATTATCTGGGCGTGCACTCGAGCTACGGTACGCTCGACGACTTCAAACGATTTTTGGACGCAGCTCATGCCCGCGGCATGCGCGTGATCACCGAGCTCGTGATCAATCACACCTCGAGCGATCACATTTGGTTCCAGCGCGCCCGCACGAGTCCTGCCGGGTCGGCGGCTCGCGACTTTTACGTTTGGAGCGATCACGCCGACAAGTACTCGGACGCGCGCGTCATTTTTCAGGACTTCGAGGTGTCGAATTGGACCTGGGACCCGATCGCCAAGGCCTACTATTGGCATCGTTTTTATAGTCACCAGCCAGACCTGAATTTCGACAACCCGGCCGTGCACGAGGCAATTTTCGAAGTGCTCGATTATTGGCTCGGACTCGGCGTCGACGGCGTGCGCTTGGATGCGATTCCCTACCTGTACGAGCGCGAGGGGACGAATTGCGAGAACCTGCCGGAGACGCATGCCTTCTTGCGCAAGCTACGGGCGCACGTGGACGCGAAGTTCAAAAATCGCATGCTTTTGGCGGAAGCCAACCAGTGGCCGATTGATGCCGCGGCCTACTTTGGCGAGGGCAACGAATGCCACATGAACTTTCACTTTCCGCTGATGCCGCGCTTGTTCATGGCGCTGCACAGTGAGGATGCATTTCCGATCGTCGATATCCTGACGCAAACGCCGACCATCCCGGAATCGTGCCAATGGGCGACGTTCTTGCGGAACCACGACGAGCTCACCTTGGAAATGGTGACCGATGAAGATCGCGACTTGATGTATCGAGTCTACGCGACCGAAGATCGCGCGCGCATCAACCTCGGGATCCGACGGCGTTTGTTTCCGCTGCTGCGCGACCGCCGCCGCGTGGAGCTGCTCACCGCACTGCTGTTTTCCCTCCCTGGTACGCCAGTGCTGTACTACGGGGACGAAATCGGAATGGGTGACAACATCTATCTCGGAGACCGTGACGGAGTTCGCACTCCCATGCAGTGGGACTCCGAACGCAATGCCGGCTTCTCTCGCGCCAACCCGCAGAAGCTCTATTTGCCGGTGATCGTCGAGCCGGAGTTTCACTACGAGGCAGTGAACGTCGCCGCACAGGAAGCGAACCCGGCGTCACTCTTGTGGTCGACCAAGCAATTGATCGCGATGCGCAAACGCCACCGCGTACTGAGTCGCGGCAAGCTACGCTTCTTGAGCCCGAGTAACCCAAAAGTGCTGGCCTTCCTGCGCGAGGACGGGAAAGAGCGAATTCTGGTCGTCGCCAATCTCTCGCGCAACGCTCAGTACACGGAGCTCGAACTCGGCGAGCACTTGGGCAGCTTTCCGCGAGAGATGTTCGGCCTCAGTCGTTTCCCGGAAATCACGGACCGGCCGTACTCGCTGACCCTGGGCGGACATCAAATCTATTGGTTCAGTCTCGAGACCAACCAGGCCAGTCGCGCCAGCACGCAACTCGGTCCACTGGCGCTCACCGGTGACTGGCAAGACTTCGTGAACGAGCCAGCGCGCAGCGTCTTGGCCGAGAGCCTCAGCCGCTACGCACGAGAACAACGCTGGTACCGCAGCAAGTCCATCGCGACCAAACATGCGGATTTGGAGGACGTGTTCTTGTTCGGCGAGGCTCGAGTCAGCGACCATTGCCTAGTCGTGCTAGGCGTTGAGCTCGAGAACGGCGCGCGTGAAAGCTACGTGATGCCGTTGCGCTTCGCGAGTCTCGGCGCTTCCGGCACGGACGTGCCATCGTCGTTGGTGACCGACGTCGAGATATACGTTTCGGGTGAGGCTCAGCCCACACGCGGTTCGTTTCTCGATGCCAGTGCGTCGCGTGCGTTTGCTGACACGCTGCTCGGATTGTTGCGAGAGCACCGCGCCTTGCAGGGAGAGACCGCCAGTATCAGTGGCGAACTGTTCATCGACCCGGAAGCCGCGCCTGGCTCGCTCGAACCGCGCTTCTTGCCGCTCGAACAGAGCAATTCGACGATCTTGTACGGGTCGTCTTGGTTGCTCAAATTGTTGCGCAAAGTGGAGCCTGGCCCGAACGTGGAGCTCGAAATTGGCCGCTTCTTGGCTAGCGCCACGCCGCGACCCAAAGTGCCTGAGCCCGTCGGCGCGCTTCAACTGAACTCCGAGGCGGGGACCCGGACGTTGGCGGTGATTAGCGCGTACGTCGAAAATCGCGGCAGCGCGTGGTCGGTGACCCTGGAGTCTTTGTTCACGTTCTTCGAGCGCGTGCTCTCGACTCAGGCGCCGCTGCCCGAGGTGCCTCTGCCCGGCGCGTCCGAAGCGGAGTGCAACGACGCGATCCCGGATGCATTGTTGCACCTAGCGAGTCCCTACTTCACTTTGACTCGGCTGCTCGCCGAACGCACAGCGGACCTTCATCGTGCTCTCGGCCGCAAGACGCGCGAGCCGGGTTTCGGGCAAGAGCCGTTCACGCAGCTGCACCAGCACTCGCTCTATCAAAGCGCGCATGCCGAGCTCGCCCGTTGCTTCAAGAAGCTGCGCGAACAGCAGCGCCATTTGCCTGCGGACGCGGCGCAGCTCGCCGCGCAGATCCTACCGGCACAAGCCTCCATCGACGCGCGTCTACGTCGCATTTTGGAGGGCAAGATCGCTGTCTCGCGCATCCGTTGTCACGGCGACTACCACCTGGGTCAGGTGCTATTCAGCGGCGACGACTTCATCATCATCGATTTCGAAGGGGAACCGGGCCGTCCCGTTTCGGATCGCCGTTACAAGCGCAGCCCGCTCCGCGACGTTGCAGGCATGTTGCGCTCCTTTGCGTACGCAGCGGAGACAGCGCTGCGTTCGGAGCGAGTGCGGCCCGAAGACCGCGCGCGGCTCGTGCCCTGGGCGGAGGCTTTCCGCGCGTGGGTTTGCGTCAGCTTCGTGCGCACGTACTTGGAGGCAAGTGCCGGCGAGGCGTATTGCCCTACGAACCGAGCGACGGCTCGCTTGCTGCTCGAGTTCTACGAGCTCGAGAAAGTCGTGTACGAAGTCAACTACGAGCTGAACAACAGGCCTGACTGGCTCGCCGTTCCGCTTGCCGGCCTCAAGCGCATCGCGCAAATAGCGCCCGCGCCTTGAGGCCCGCCAATACACGCCTTCGTCGCGCCTTGCAGCCGGGCGCCTCGACCGTGGACCGACTTGGTCACTCGCGGAGCTAGGCTCGATCCGCGCGCACCAACACGGCGATCGGAAGATCGGCGAAGAGTTCGGACAGTGGAAGCTCTTCGCGCAGGTCGAGCTTGCGCCCGCTGAAGATGTCGCGATATCGCCCGCGAAGCCCGTCACCAGTAATGACTTGCGAACCCCAACAGGCGCCGAGGGGCCAGGGAGTGCGTCCGCGCGTGGCGCGGAACGGGAAGCGCGTGACGGCGCACAGCAGGTCGCACGCCTCATTGCCACGGCCGAACGCGATGCAGTTTTCGCCCGCGTCGAGAGCTCGATACCTGCTTTCGAAAAGTGACGGCTCGGCGGCGCGCAGGCGGAGCAAGCGGCTCAAGATGAACAACTTCAAACGCCCGTCCGAGTAGCTCGACGACAGCTCGCTCAAAAGCTGGCGCGCATCCGCGCGTGGTTCGTCGAGCGCACGGAGCGTCGTCTCGAGCACGCTGTAGTCGACTGCACCTCGGTTATCGGGATCCACGAGCACTTGATGCCAGAGTTCGGAGCCTTGATACGTATCCGGAATCCCAGGCGAGCAGAGCTTGAGTGTGACTTGGGCGAGCGCTTTGCACGCCGCATACGGCTCGATGCGACGGCAAAATCGTAGCAAACGAGCCCTGAATTCCGCGTCGTTCAGCGTAGCCTTCACGTAGTCCTGTACGGCAGCCTCGTATTCGAGGTCCGGATGCAACCACGAGGTCTGCTGTTTCGCTTCGCGGCAAGCCTTGAGCATGTACGCTTGCACGCGTGGTTCGAGTTCCGTCACCGCATCGGACTGTGCGCCGAACGGCACGACGCCGAGCAAGGTCTGATAGTAAAGATATTGGTCGGTGCGCCCAGGGGCCTCTCTGCCTGCCTGAGCGGTGCGATATTTGCTGGCGATTCGCGTCAGCGCATACATCGTTTGCCGCCAGGTGTTGGGCATCTCCGAGAGCACACTGAGGCGCGCGCGAGCATCTTCACCACGCTTGGTATCGTGCGTCGACGTCGCCGTCAGCGACAGACGGTGCTCGGTTTGGCTGGTGGCGTTGTGTCGATGGAACTCCGTCAGGCCGATGCCCACGCTGTCCGGACGGCTACCGACCTCGTTTTCGGCCAAATTGCGGACGTAGCGATAGAATGCCGTATCCTCCAACGCCTTCGCGGTAACGGGGCCCGTCGTCTGCTGAAAGCGCAGCGCAAATTCCGCGGCTTCTGGCACGGCGCTGTCCATCAGCAATAGGGAACGAAGGAACTGGTACGCGCCTCTGCCCGCTGTCGGGTTGCGACGCATGGCCGTGGCCACCGCGCGATTGATCAGTGCTTCGTCTTCCGGCGTTCGAGTCCCGTCCGGCTGCACGTAGCTCCTGTACGCGCCGAAGGCACCCATCACCTCGACGAGCGCGGCGTGCAGACTGTGCCAGGTCAAGTCGCGCCAGCGCCGGTCGCGCTCGGCCAAGCGCTCCAAGCTGCGGGAGAGCATCGTCGCTTCGCTGGCGAGGAGCGAATTCAACACGTCGCGCTTCGCCCCCAGCAAGTGCTCCTCGAAGCTCTGGGTGTCGCCCGTGAAGCGACGATAGGTGTTGGTCAGGCTGAGTTCGGCACGGCCGTCGATGAGAACGCCGGTCGCCACCCGCGCGAACTCATAACCGGTCGTGCCGTGCGCGCGAAAGCTGGCCGGCAATGCCTCGCCTGGCGCCAAGATCTTCTCGACGATCACGTACGTGGGGAGCTCGGATGGATCCGAACCCTGGACCGCGATTTGTATGCGATCGGCGAGCGTCCGCAGGTAGCCGATTGGATCGAGCAAGCCGTCGATGTGATCCAGGCGAACGCCGCTGATCTTGCCCTGACCGACCAGCGATAGCAGTCGATTGTGACTCGCCTCGAAAACCGCAGGCAATTCGACCCTGAGCGCGGCAAGCTCGGTGACATCGAAGAACCGGCGATAGTTCACGGCTTCGAGCGCGAGTTGCCAGGAACTCAGGCGGTAGTGCTGCGCGCGCAAGAGTTCGTCCATGAAGTCGAAGCTTTCCGGTTGCGTTGGCGTGCCGCACAATTCCGTCAGCGCCTGCGAAAAGGTGGTTCGGAGCGCTGCATCTGACCCCAACAATTCGCGCAGCTGATGTCGAAAGCTCCGCGCGTCGCTGCGATAACTCTCGCCTGCACTCGTTGGAGCGTCGACAACATCGTCGAGTCCCGCGAGGTTGCGAGCGAGTTCGCGCATCCGCGTCACGTGTGCCGGTGCGATCCGGTCCTCTATCAGATCTGCAGCCCGTGCGAGCACCGCACCGAGCGACTTCGGCCGGAGCGGGAGGTTGCGATCACCTGCCTTCAGGCGCAGCTGCTGGCCGTCGAAATGCAAGGCAAAGTAACCCCGTTCTAGGCTGATTCCGTACTGATCGGGCAAGATGGGCAAGAGCAGCTTGCGGTCGAGCGTCGCCTTGGGTGGTTGCCAGTCGATATCGAAAAACTGTGCGTGCTCGGACGCCTGCCCGTGTTCCAGCACGTCTTCCCAAATGGGGTTGCCGTCAGCCCCGACGCCCATGTGGTTCGGTACGAAGTCGACGATCAGTCCCAGTCGATGCGTCGCAAGCGCGTCCGTCAGCGTTTCGAAACCGGCGTCGCCGCCGAGCTCGGGGTTCAATCGATCGTGGTTCAGGACGTCGTAGCCGTGAGTACTTCCTGGTGCAGCCTCGAAGATCGGGGAGACGTACAGATCGGAGATGCCCAGCTGTTTCAGATACGGCACCATCTTTGCGGCTTCGCGAAAACCGAAGCCAGCGTGCAGCTGAACACGATACGTTGCGGTCGGAACGCGGAGGCTCATGTAGACGTCCTTTCGGCTGGAGCGACGCTTGCGAATACCGCTGCACTTGCTGGCGGAAGCTCGAAATGCGCGTGGTTCTCGGGCAGCGCCTGACTCGCTAGTAGTAGCCGTGTCTGCGCGCGAAAGTGCCCGATGATCTCCGCGAACGCGCGAGCGGGGCCCGGATTGAAGAGCAACATTCGGCTGCCTTCTGCGGCGCTGCGCAGGACCCAGAGACACTCGTGCGCCACGCCCGCACGGACCGGGGAAGGCACGCGCAACACCGGATCCGTTCGCCGAAGGTCGAGCGCGCGCCGAGTGAGCTCGAGCGTTGCTTGGTGTTTTCCCTGCTCTCGTTCGGACCAATCGAGCTTGCTCGAGAGGAAGGTCGATTCAGCTTGCGGATCGGGGATCGCCCCGCCCTGGAATGCCTTGAAGTGGCTGAACTCTTGGCGTCGCCCTTCACTCACTTTCCGCCCGAGCTCGCCTTCGTGGTCGCTGAAGTACAAGAACGGCGAAGTCGCAGCCCACTCTTGGCCCATGAACAAGAGTGGTGTCGCGGGCAAGAAGGCGAGCAGCAGAGTGAGCGCTCGAAACGCGTCAGGATCACACAAATGGTGCAGGCGCTCGCCGTGCGCGCGGTTTCCAATTTGGTCGTGGTTCTGGAGCGCGAAAAGGAAGCGATTCGCTGCTATCCCCGCCGCCGACTTGCCCCGCGTTCGCGTAGAGCCGGGCAGGGCTTGCCCTTCGTACAGCTGACCCCGTTCGATCACTCGTGCAAGCTCGGAGAGTTCGCCCGTGAACGCGCCGTAGTAGCCTTCTCGTTCGTGAGTCAGGAGCACGTGTAAGACGTGATGAAAGTCATCACTCCAGGTGCCATCGATGCCATGTTCCGAGAGCGACTTCGGATCGTTGCGCTCGTCCTCGGCGATCAGAACGGCTGGGGGTTGGTAGGTATGCGCCAGCTGCGACAATTCGGCGAGGATGTGCGGCTCGCCGCCGGGTTCGAGTGCGTGGGTCGCATCGAGTCGAAGTCCGTCGAAGCCGAACGTGTTCAGCCAATACTCTGCGTTGCTCAGCACGAGGCGCCGAAATGCGGCCTTTTCCAAGGCTGGAGCTTGGCCCCACGCATTCGTGCGTTCCGAGTCGAAGTAGGCGTCGGAGAACGCGGGTAGCGCATTTCCGGCGGGGCCGAGGTGGTTGTACACCACGTCGAGCACGACACTGAGGCCCTCGCCGTGTGCGGCGTCGATGAAAGCGTCGAGATCTTCGGGGCTGCCGTAGCCTGCGAACGGTGCGAATAGCGCCACGCCGTCGTAGCCCCAGCCATGGCCACCAGCGAACGCTGCGATTGGCATCAACTCGATCACCGTGATGCCTAGGTCGCGCAAGTAGGGTAGGCGAGAGAGTGCGCTTTTGAAGGTTCCTTCCGGGGTAAAGGTACCCACGTGCAACTCGTAAAACACCTGGTTTCGGTCGAGATCGATGCCGCGCTTGTCGTGCTTGCGCGGAGGCAAGGGCGCGGTCACTTGCGCCGGTCCGTGGACGCCGAATGGCAGGGCGCGTGCATAAGGATCGACCGCGAGTTGCCCGTCGATCCGGAAATCATACAGGGTGCCAGGGCCGAGGTCGGCCGCGAGAACGCCGAAAAATCCGCTGTCACCGAGCCGAAGGAGCGCGATCTCGCGCGTCGCGTGTTTGGGGTCAGCATAGATCACGACCGAGATCGCTCGGGCGCGGTCGGACCAGGCGGTGAAACGTACGCCGGCTGCTTCTGGATGGGCTCCGAGGAGAGCGGCCGTAGTCACGGTCGCCGTCTCCTGAAGAAAACCTTCAACGATACAGGGGCGACGCTCGTCCGCTCACCCCCGAGGCGTTGCTCGTTTGCTCGGTCATTGGCAGTGTCGATCTCCAACTGCCAAGGGCGCTCATCGTCCGCGAAGGGCAGCGAGAAATCGATGGGTTCGATGTACGCGTTGATGAGCAGGAGGAAGTCGTCGTCGCGCAGTGGGTTGCCCTCGCTGTCGGGTTCGTCGATGCCCTCCCCCGCGAGAAACAGGCCGAGTGAGCGTGTCTCGGGATTGCTCCAGTCCTCGTCGGACATGTCGGCTCCGTCGTGGCGAAACCAGAGAATGTCGCTGACTTGTGACCCCCGGAGCGCTCGTCCTTTGAAGAAGGTGGCTCGGCGGAAGATGGGGTGAGCGCGACGCAGTGCGGTCAACTTCTTGGTGAAGGCGAGCAAGTCGCGGCGCTCGTCGTCGAGCTGCCAATCCACCCAGCTGAGCTGGTTGTCCTGGCAATAGCCGTTGTTGTTGCCCTGCTGGGTGCGGCCGAGTTCGTCGCCGTGCGAGAGCATGGGAGTTCCTTGCGACAGCAGCAACGTTGCCAAAAAATTGCGCTTTTGCTTGGCTCGCAAGCTGCGAATCTGAGGGTCGTGCGTCGGACCTTCGACGCCGCAGTTGAACGAAAGATTGTGGTCGTTGCCGTCGCGGTTTTCTTCGCCGTTGGCCTCGTTGTGCTTCTCCGAATAGGAAACGAGGTCGGCGAGCGTGAAGCCGTCGTGGCAGGTCACGAAATTGATGCTGAGATACGGCTTACGGCCGTCATTCTCGTAAATGTCGCTGCTGCCAGTGAGGCGATAAGCGAGCTCGGACGTCACTCCTCCGTCGCCGCGCCAAAACGCGCGCATCGAATCACGATAGCGTCCATTCCATTCCGCCCAGCGCACCGGGAAGTTGCCCACCTGATACCCGCCAGGTCCGACGTCCCAGGGCTCCGCGATCATTTTGACTTGGCTGAGCGTCGGATCTTGATGTATCAACATGAAGAAGCTGGAAAGCTGGTCGACCTCGTGTAGAGAGCGCGCGAGGGCGGCGGCAAGATCGAAGCGAAAGCCGTCGATGTGCATGTCGAGCACCCAGTAGCGCAGCGAATCCATCATCAATTGCAGAGTCTGCGGATGACGTGCGTTGAGCGTATTACCCGTGCCGGTATAGTCCATGTAGTAACGAGGATCTTCTTCGACGAGCCGGTAGTAACTCGGGTTGTCGATGCCGCGGAACGACATCGTCGGCCCCAAGTGATTGCCCTCCGCCGTGTGGTTGTACACGACGTCGAGAATCACTTCGATGCCGGCCGCGTGCATGGAGCGCACCAATTCTTTGAATTGCTTGACCTCCCCGCCGAGCTCGTTGCCGGCGCGAAATCGCGGATCGGGGGCAAAAAAGCCGATGGTGTTGTAGCCCCAGTAGTTGCGGAGCCCCTTGTCGAGCAGGAACTGGTCGTCCACGAACGCGTGAATGGGCATCAACTCAATCGCCGTGACCCCGAGGTCCTTGAGGTATTGAATGATCGCGGGCTGGCACATGCCGAGGTACGTGCCGCGGAGTTCATTCGGCACTTCGGGATGTCGAATGGTCATTCCACGCACGTGCGCCTCGTAGATGATCAAATCGTGAAACGGCAGGTTCGGATGTGCGTCGTTTGCCCAATCGAAATGGGGGTCGATGATCAACGACAGCGGTGCGCCGGTCGCCTCGGCTTCACTCATCGCCAAGTCTTCTTGGCCCTTCGTGGGGTCGTACGCGAACGACCCCGCCCGCCAATCCTGTAGCCCAGAGAGCGCCTTGGCATACGGGTCAATCAAGCGCACGTGGGGGTTGAAGCGCAGGCCACGCTCTGGCTCGTAGGGCCCGTGTACGCGGTAAGCGTAGCGCTGACCGGGACCAATACCGGCCAAGTAGCAATGCCACACGAAAGCGGTGCGTCGCTTGAGCGGAATGCGAGTCTCTTCACCTGCTTCATCGATGAGGCACAGCTCGACCGCCGTTGCGTACTCTGAAAAAAGCGAAAAGTTGACGCCCCGCCCATCCCACGTTGCCCCGAGTGGATACGGATTGCCTGGTTTCTCGATCACGTCACTGCTTTCTCCGATAGGTCGAGGCGAAGACCCGTACCCGATCGCTTCGTTTGCCTCAGTCAGATGTCGCGAAAACTCAGAAAGTGCCGCCGCCAGGGAACGCGCTCGGGCTCCCCGCGATGCCAAAGGGATTGCTCCCGGTGCTGGAACCGCCCATCCCAAAGGGATTGCTCGAACCGCCGATGCCGAACGGATCTCCGCCGGCACTGGGGTTGCCAGCGTTGCCGAAGGTGTCGGTCCCTCCACTGCCCGCGCCGAAGGCTCCACCGCTGACTCCCGGAGTGGTTCCTGTGGTCGCTCCGCCGGCGCTCATCCCACCAGTCGCTGAGTTGCCGGAGCCGGCTTCGCTGACGACAGGCCCGGTCGGACCCGTAGGCGAGCCGATCGGAGGCCCATGGTCGGTATCAGCCCCGCAGGCGAGGGAAAGGCGTGCGAGCGTGGCATACAGCACCAGCCGCGCGCATCGCTGAAGTGCAAAGTGTCTCATGGAGCTACCTTTCAACGCCCTCGAGCCGGAGGATCACGTCGGTTGCTCTTTGGTTTTGCAAAATCGATACCGCTCTAGGCGGTAGATTCCTCGACTAGCTCAAACGACCTTCGACGATCGCGGCGTTGGCGGTCATCGCCATCAAGCGACCGGAGTCGGCGATCATACTCACGAACGGCGCGTCCCACGTGCGATCGGACCAAGCGGGGCGCCATGCCTCAGCCAACCGAGGATCGCGTGTCCAAAGCGTGCCCAAACTAGCGACCCACTCGCGATCGAGCACGTCGAGCGCGCTTGCCGAAAGATCGGGCGCGCCGGGGACGATCGACACGGTGGTCAGATCGCCCTCGCATCGTAGGGCGGTGCCGCCACTTCCGACAATCAGGGCCAGGCTGCGCTCGACGCTACTTGCGCCGCTGACGAAGGCGCGCGTTGCTGGCGTCTGCAGGAATTGCAGCTCCCAATCCAAAGGTGAGTAGAGCGCAGCGAATGCACCGCCCTGGACCAAGCGACCGCACACCAACCAGCGTGTGTCGTCGAAGCGCAGCACGCTTGCCACATTCTGTACGCCTTCGAGTGGTAGAGGCTTGAGCCAACGACGCCCCGACATGGCGAGCAAGGCAGGCGGGAGCCCTGGGCGGCGCCCCACCGCAACGATCAAGTCGTCGAAGATGCCGCTCGCATCGAGCAGTTCGATGCTCGGATCTGGCGCGTGGATCGCTTCGCGGAGGCCATCGGAGCCGAACACCGCCAGAGCACCACCCGCACCGCCGATCAAGAAGCCGCCGGCCTCGTGACGACGAGCAAAGGCCATTCCGCGCGGGATCCGGGCCAAGATGCTCTTGGCGCCCAACCATGAATCACCGTTCCAAAATAGCGGACCGCGCGGGGTGAGCGCAAAGCAGCGGCCATCGGTATCCCAAGCAGCACTTTGGATCACCAAGTCGTCGTGCGGGCGATGCTTGACGATCCAACGCCAGCCGCTGACGTCCGAAGGCGGGGAAATGCTTTGAATCGTGCGCAAGAGCCGGCGGCTCGACGTCGGCGGCGCCGGCCGATCATTCAGCCAGGGGATGATCGCATTCATCAAGGCATCAGCGTTCTGTGGGCGATGCTCGACGGACGACGCCGTCCCCCAGGCCAAGGCTGCGTCGATCGCACGGCACACCTCGGGACGCTCCCGCAGCTCGGGGGAGAGCACCTTGCAATCGAGCATGCTTTTACGGGCTTTTGCCCGCATTTGCTCGTACGCGTCATAGGGCGTCGCTGCATCGAAGTAATGCGTGCCCGTGAATACGTAGTACGCGATGCAAGCGAGCGCGAACACGTCCGTCTCGGTGCCGACGCCAGCGTCGAGGGCCTGCTCGGGGGCTGCGTAGCCGACGGTGCCAAAACCGACGCCGGCAAAGGTGTGTCCCAAGCCCTCGGGGCGCGCCAAGCCGAAATCCGAGATTTTGAAGATTTCGGTCTCGCCGAAGCCGCAGCAGAGCACGTTCCCGGGCGTCAAATCGCGATGGATCACCCCGACGCTGTGGATCTCGGAAATGCCGCTCGCCAGGCAGCGCAGCGCATGCGCGGCCCGCACCGAATCGAAGGCATAGCCAGTCTTGGCGATCGAGTACGTGACGCGATCTTCCAGCGTCGTGCCCTCGACGCCGCCGTGGACGTATTCGATCGCAATCCAGGGCGTGGGTGGCAGACCAAAGTAGGTGGTGATGCCCGTGTCGACGAAGCGGACCACGAACGGGCTCGGAGGCACGCGCTCATTCAGGCGCCCGAGTGCGATGGCCTCTTTTTGCGCGACCAACTCGGGCGAAATGTCCGTCGTGCCAAAGCCCCGGCGCACGACTTTGACCACGACGGGCGAGGCTCCCTCGGGAGCTTCGCGGCGGGCCAGGTAGGCGGCGCCCATCCCGCCGACGCCGACCTGCTCTTCGAGCACGTAGCGGACGCCCTGCTGCACGTCCGAGTCGATGTAGCGCCCGCTGATGGTGTGGGGCGCGATTGACATCGGGGGCTCGCTCACTCAGCCATTTCTGCGCCGACTTTTGCGGCGTGTCCATGCCTAAAGATGCGAATGGTTTCGGCCCGGGCCCGCCGGCCATTCGTTCACCCGGGAGCCCAAGTCGCTAGCGGCGGCGTTCGCTCCGCTGGCCGACGCTTGCTCGCGGCGCGTTCCCCGAGATCAGCTCTTGCCAGGTGGCGCTCAAGACGGCTTCTTCGTCTTGGAGCACGAGGGCCGTCCAGGACCCTGGCTCGTCCCCGCACGCGAACAGCTGCTCGGCGAGCTTGGGGGCAACCGACATCAGCGCTGAGCATAGGGCGCCGCGCTCGACGCAGCCTGCGTAGGTCGGATCTCCCTTACTCGTGCTGGGTGAAAGCATCAGTTGGCGCAGCACCTGGACGGCTCGTGGATGCCGAAGATCAGCAACCAGCCCGACTGGGCTAGCGAGGCCCTCTTGGCGCGCCAAGGCGTAGCTCTCCAGCAGGCGCCAACGGGCCCCATGCACGCAACGCCAAGCTTCGGGATGCGATTCGGCCAACACACCACATGGACTATGCGAGTCATGCTCCGCTGCCAAGCGTCCGTGGCCCCGCGCTCGGACATTTTCGTGTGCACGCCGGCAGGCCGGTCATTCCGTTCAGTTGCAGCGAAAAAGCGCAGTCGAGAGCTTGCCCGGGCTGTGCAAGAAACTGCATTGCATGCTCGTGCGATCGAGGATTGTCGCGCGGCTGTACGAGCTGTTGCTTTGCGGTAACCGTGCGCAACGGCCGCGCGTACTCTCTAGCGTCGCGAGTCCCGACCGCTGTCCGGACTCCGAGAAAGGGAATCTCTCAATGGCACCACGCTCTTACGCAAAACCCTCGCCGGATGAGCTCCGCTCTCGCCTGGGCGCGCTCGAGTACGAAGTGACGCAGCACGACGCGACGGAGCCGCCTTTCCGCAACCGATTCTGGGACAATCACCAGGCTGGGTTGTACGTGGACATCGTGAGCGGGGAACCGCTGTTCAGCTCCGTCGACAAGTTCGATTCCGGCACGGGCTGGCCAAGCTTCACTCGGCCGGTCGAATCCGAAAACGTCGTCGAAAAAACCGATATCAGTCATGGCATGCGCCGCGTGGAGGTGCGCTCCAAGCATGCCAATTCACACTTGGGCCACGTCTTCGACGATGGGCCGCGCCCGACGCGGCTACGCTACTGCATCAACTCCGCTTCTTTGCGCTTCATCCCGGTGTCCGAGCTCGAAGCCCAAGGCTACGGTGAGTATCGCGCGCTGTTCGGCGACGCGCGTGCGACCGCGCAGGCGCCGGTCGTCGATCACGACAATGCCTGCGCGGTGCCTGCTCCGGGTGAGGCTGCCAGCTGCGAAGCGACCGTCGAAGAGGCGGTCCTCGCGGGCGGTTGTTTCTGGGGTATGGAAGACATCTTGCGCCAGGTGCCGGGGGTCATCGAGACCACCGTTGGATACACTGGCGGGGCCACCGCGAGCCCGCACTACGAACAAGTCAAGACAGGGCGTACCGGCCACGCCGAGGCGATTCGCGTCGTCTTCGATCCGAAGCGCGTCTCGTTCGTGCAGCTGCTCGATGACTGGTTCTTCAAGATGCACGACCCCACGACCAAGGACCAGCAAGGCAACGATCGCGGCAGTCAATATCGATCCGCCATCTTCGTCACTTCACCCAAGCAGCGTGAAGTGGCGGAGCAGGCCAAGCAACGAGCGCAACTCAGCGGGCGCTGGAAGAAGCCGATTGTGACCGAAATCGTCGAGGCAGGGGCATTCACCCCAGCGGAGGACTACCACCAGAAGTACCTGCAAAAGCACCCCGGCGGGTACACCTGTCACTTCATGCGGGAGTAACTGCGCTTTCGACCGGGCTCAACGTGCGCCCCGTGGATGCACGTTGAGCTGCAGGTCCGATCTGCGCGCTGGCACCCTGACCCGTCCGCTCGATCAAATCATGCACGAACTCGAGCTTGGCAATCACGCTTTCGCTGAGCACGAACGGATAGACGTCGGGGAACCCCATGGATCGATTCAGACTGTTCAGCGCGACGGTGAGGGGGACCCAAGCAGCAATCAGGTGTTCGAATTTCTCGAAGCGCACGCGCTTGGCGCTCACTGCCTCCGCGGTTGCGCCTCCAACCGCGTGCGGGCTGAGTGCCAAACCGTAACTTTGAGCGGTCTCCAGTGTGTCGACCATGTGCAGGTAGTGGGCCCAGGTCTCGGCCCAATCTTCCCAAGGATGCATGGTCGCGTATGCGCTGACGTGCGCTTCGCTCCAGTTCTGCTGGGGGCTCTCGTAGTGACGCTTCACGGCCTGCTCGTAGTCTTCCTGCTCGTCGCCGAACAACGCACGAAACTCGGTCAGATACTGGCTGTCCTTGAGCAGCCGGTCCCAATAGTAATGCCCCGACTCGTGTCGGAAGTGCCCGAGCAGGGTCCGGTAGCGCTCGCCGAGCTCTACGCGGGTTTTTTCGCGGGCAGGTGAGTCGGCTTCTTTCAGGTTGATCGTCACCAAACCGTCGCAGTGCCCGGTCAGCACCTTTTCGCCGTCTGGCGTATCACTCTTGAACGCGAAGGCGAGGCCCTGTTCGTGATTCTCGCCCCGGGCCTCTACCGGCAGTCCGAGCTCGAGCAATGTGTAAACCAAGCGGCGCTTGGCAACCTCGAGCCCTCGCCATGAAGCGATCGCGTTCGGGTTGCTGAGATCGGGGATGGTCTCGTTCAAGCGGCACGCGAGACAAAACTCATGCGCTTCTTGCTCTGGGATCGCCCAGTTGCAGACTGCGTAGGCGGTGTAGTTGTTGCACAGCCGGTAGCGGGCGCCCGCAGCGGCCGGATCGAGGGCAACATGAACGCCGGGTGAAGCGTCGCTCGGTTCCATCGCGCTCAGAACCCCCCGCTCCGGCAAATAGGCGAGTGCGTGACCACAACGGGTGCACTGCGAATTTTCGAAGAACGCGACGTGTTTGCAGGCCGAGCAGGTGAAAATTTTCATGGCGAATGGGCTTGGGGGTTAGGGGGTGATGAAGGTGCCGCAGGAAGACGAACAGTTGGCGATGTCGTCGACGCACGAATCGTGGTCACCGATGCAGTCGTGGCAGTCATCGAGCTTGTTTTGCTTGTCGTCGCTGTTGCTGGCGTCGCTTTCGCAGCGGTCCTTGCAAGCCTCGACGTCATAGTCGGAGTTGGCACAATCAGCATAGCGCTGGCACACGTCGTGGCAGTCCCACTTGTTGGTGATCGGATCGGCTGCGCTGCAAGCAACTCCAGTCAGCGAAAGCACCAGACAGATGAAAGCAAATGGCTTGATCATTGCGCGACCCCAATGCAGCGTGTGTGCCAGAGCCTTTGTAAGGCTTCTGTCGCTCTGACGTTTACCGAACAAGTAACGGCAAGACACAATTGGGCCCCACGCTGTGGCGTCTCGTCGCAAGGGAGGCATGCTTCATGCTCTCAAAACCCAAGCGTGAGTTCCCCCGCCGCTCTGCGTTTCAAGCTGTACTGGGCCTTCGTCAAGCGCGTCTCTGACGAGGCCGACGCCGATGACGCAGACATCGTGGCTGCGGGTTTGGCCTTCTACGGGACGCTCGGACTGTTCCCGGCGCTCTTGGCGATGGTCTCGCTGTACGGTCTGATTGCAGATCCGGTCGCTATTCAGCAGGCCATCGGCGCCGTCGCGCGCTCGCTGCCTGCGGCGGGTCGCGACCTGGTCATCGGTGAATTGTCGAACTTCATTGCCCGCGACTCGCGCAGTTTGAGCGTGGGCATGGTGCTGGGACTCTTGGCCGTACTGTGGAGTGCTTCCTCGGCCATGAGCGTGCTCGTGCGAGCGATCAACGTGGCCTACGACATCCCCGAGAAAAGGAGCTTCTTCAAACGTCGACGGATGGCCGTGTTGTTTACGTTGGCCGGAATCGTCGGTTTGCTCGTGCTCGTCCCACTGATCGCAGTGCTGCCCAAGCTGCTCACGTTCTTTCACGTCGAGAGTGCGCTCGTGCTCCTGCGCTGGCCGGTGATGCTCGGCGTCGCCTGGGGCACGTTTGCGCTGCTCTATCGCTATGCGGCTCAAAAAAGTCCGCTGCCGAGCATACGAGCCGTCTTGCCAGGCGCCTCGCTGGCAGCCGTACTTTGGGTCGGACTGTGTGCAGTGTACTCGGCTTACGTCGAGTATTTCACCAGCTTCAGCTCGACGTACGGCGCGCTGACGGGCGTGATCGTATTGGAGTTTTGGCTGTACGTTTCGGCCTTGATCGTGGTCTACGGTGCGGAATTGAACGCCGAGCTGGCGCGCCGACCGCTTGCCTATGAGCAGCAGGCTCTTCCGCACGTGGCAGACGTTCCGGCGGAGGACAAACGAGCAACCCCGCGGGGCGCCACGTCTCGCCCGAAGCATTCGGGCTGAGCAAAGCGGGCCGACGCGGGGTCGATCGCTCCGAGAGCGCTGGGCTCACGAAGTCGAATTGCTGCTGTGGTGCTGCTCGAACGCGGAGATCTTGTCGTTGATCTTGTCGTTGACGCGGCCCTTTGCGTCTTCCAAGCGATGCTTCACGTCGTCCAGACCGTCGGACAAGCGCGCGCGAAGCTCTTCGCCGGAGCTTGGAGCGAGCAACAACGCCGCGCCAGCGCCAACCGCCGCGCTGACGGCAACCAGACCCAACGCGGGGAAAACGCGCGAGTAAGCGCTCGGTCGGCGTTCGAGGCCGATCACGCCGAGGATGTCGTTCAATTCGACGTCGCCCACATTGCGCACGAACTTCGCGGCCTGCTGAGCGCCGATGAGCGAGCCCAAAGTCCACAACGCTTTGCTGATGTTCCGGTTCATTGTAAAAGATTCCTTCCTGAATCCTGGGTTAGGCGCATCGCATCGGATGCGGACCGTAACTCAGCAAGCTGCATGCCAGTCAGTGACGCGCCGTTTGTGCGGATCCGGCGCGAATTCGGCGACGCAAGCTGCCTCAGTGCGACACTCGCGTGTGACGTTGCTGTGCGGGCGAGGGCTCGGCTAATAGCGCTTTCGCCACACGAGATCGACGCCAGAGGCTCCGCGGTCGCCGGTCAGCGTCGACAGCGACCAATTGCGATAGACCAGAAAGTTCAAAGTCAAAAACGTCAGGTCTGGGGGTTGACCGGGAGTCTGACCCAGCGCGCGCGTGAGTTGCGCCGAGACCTTCGGCGTCAGTTGAACCACGAGCTGGGGGCGAGCGCTGCCCGTGCTCTGGTCGATGCGTGTGCTCACGTCTAGCTTGGCGATTCGCGACAGCGCCTTGTTGATGCCTTTCGTGGCTTCGCCGCCGACGGCGCCCACCGCTGTGGCCGCATTGCCGCCGCCGCCACCGCTTCCACCTAGAGAGCCGTCGGTCGAGCCCGTCAAAAGCAAGCTGAGGATTTGGTCCTGCGTGAGCGTCGGTTCGGCGCGCAGCGTGACTTTCAACTTGGAAGCGGTACCGGTTGCATCGGCGTATACCCGATGGCGATCCGCGTCCGGCGCATCCCAGCGCGCGGTTGCGACGATGGTCGGGTTGCCAGGTTCCCCGGAAAACGTCACGGTTCCGCTCTCGATCTCGAATTGCTTTCCCGAAACGTCGAGCTTGCCACTCTTGACGTTGATCTGACCCTCGATCGTGAGTGGCTCGCCGAGCACCAGCTGCAAGTGCCCACCGAGTTGGATCTTCGTCGTGTCGCCCTGTTGGATCCAAATCTGGTTGCCCAAGTCCAGGTCGACGACCATCGGACTCTCGTTCCTGGACGGATCCGCCTCTTTCAGCGGCTGGAGCGGAAGAGTCACGAAGCCTCCGTCGCGCTGCCGTGTCCCGACGCGGACGCCTTTGGCTGGATCCAGATCCTGAAGGTCCTGGCTTCCGGCATCTGGCATTCGCAGATGCAGTTCCGGAATGTTCACGGAGAGCTTCTGCGTGCCTTTGGTTTGACCCGGGCGGAGCTTGACGTCGACGGTGCCGTAAGTTTCACCGAGCTCGGTGCCGTTCACCGAAAGTGTGACCTTTTCTTCTTTCCGGCCAAGGGTCACGCGGGCATCGGCCCCCGTCAGGTCCAGCCCCTCGAATCGCGCTTCGCCAGTGACATTGAGCCTACCGGTAGTCGCGCGCGCGCTGAGCTCCTTGAGTTTTGCTTTGCCTGGCTCGAGCGACAAACGAGCGGAAATTTGGTCGAAGCGCTGACCGACTGCGGCTACCTGGGCGACACCATCCGTCAGTTGGACACTCCCGTCGAGTTCCGGAGCACCGCCGCGGAAATGCGCGTTCAGGTCGCCGTTCAGTCGCCCATCGAGATCGCCGAGCACCGAGGTGAGCAGCGGCGCAAACGCGGCCAAGCGCAACTCGCGCGCTTGGAGCCGTGCGTCAGCCGGCATGCGCACCTCCGGCGCGAGGCGCGCGCCCCAATCCAAGCCCGAATGCGCTTCGGCCGTCGTGGTGCCGCCCTTGCCTTCGACGCTCAGCTTGGCGTCGGCCTTGCCGTTGCGAGCCGTGGCCTCGGCGCGTATGCGGCCGAGTTCGCTTTTTGCCAGCTTCAGTTTCTGCACGTCGAGAGCGACGTCGACAGTTGCGTCCTTGCCGAAGTGTTCGAGCGCGACCTTGCCCGTCAGGGTCCCTTCGAGTTGCTGAGTGCGCGCTTGCGGCACGAGCCCAATCGGGAAAGCGGCGAAGGCCAAATGCGCATTGGCTGCGAGCGGAGGCGTCCGTTCATCGGTGCGATTCAGCCAGTCGTTGATGACAGTCTCGAAATCGAGGTCGGCCTTCGCTACGTCGGTCCCGGCTCGTTGCATGTTGGCGGTGAGCGTGCCTCGGCCGCCTTCGTAGCCGCCTTGCAGCGTCAAATCGACTTTCGTTCGTGCGTCGTCGGTTTGTTGGAAGTTCAGAACTTTGCCGGACAAGTCGACCTTGGGAGCGGCGAGCGTGCCTTCGTAGCTCAGATCTGCAGACACAATGCCCTTCAGTGCGGCCGGACGTACCTCGACCGGCAGGTCTTCCAAGTCTCGCGCAGGGACGCTCAACTTGGCGCGCAGCGGGATTTGGCGCCACCGACTGCGAAGCTCGTCCACCGCCGTCGCCAACGGCGGCGTCGCCCGAGCCTCGACGCTCAGCGCGACGAGCCTGCCCTTCGCGTCACTCAAGCCCATCGCGAGTTCGGTTTCGCCGCTCTCTTCGTGACTCAAGTCCAGATCGAAGTCGATGCCTTTGATTGCCAACGGAGCGGTATCGCGAGCCTCGGCTTTGGTCGTGATCGTGGTCGTGGTGGTGCGCTTGCCCGCGAGTTGCAGCCGATTGGTCTGAACATGCACGTGGAAGGTCGGAAGGGCCGTGCTCGCGCGCTGCCGCTCGAAAGCCAAATCATACTTGATGGTCCCGAGGGCGCGCTCGACGGGCAGCTCGACACCGGGAGGAATCAACTGCATCAGATCCTTGAGCCGCACCTGTCCGTCGATCGCCGCTTTGCCCGTAGTTCGCGCAGGATCGAAGTTCTCCAGGTCAACGCCGTGCAACTCTTGGAGGTCGAAATTCAGGTGCCCCAATCGCTTCAAGTCAGCCTGAGCCGTCCCGCTCAAACGGTCGCGTTCGAGATCTAGGTCGGCGCTGAACGAGCCGCCAGCGATCCGGTCGAACGTCAGATCTCGGCTGTGGGCGGCGAGTCGAGCGCGAACGTCTCCGCCACGCCGCTCGTAGCTGGCGCTAACCGTGAGGGTCCCTGACTCGAGCAGCGGGTTTTCGTCGGCCAGGCGCCACAACCGGGCCAGATCCAAGTCGTACGTTTGCGCGTACAGACTTTCGAGCTTCGACCCGTAGACCAGGGAAACGTCGGCTTTGCCCGCCCCTTGGAGATGCATTGCGTTGACGCGTGTACGGCCGTCGAGGATCTCCACACTCGCCGCCGAAATTGCGAGCGCGGTCTCGCCTTGACGGAACTGGACATTCGGATGATCGACGAGCAATCCGCGATCGTTGGACAGCTGTGTGCTCAGCTGAATGTGCCGCTCGGGCTTGAGCGTGGCAATGTCGGCATTCAGCGAGAGACGCGACAACGTGCCGCGCGAAGTCAGTCTGGCTTGCTGGACGTGCTGACCAGCTAGGAGTGCATCGGTGACCGTGACGTCGGCGTCGGCGAGCGGGTGCGGCAGCGCTCCGCCGATGTTCGCGTGCACCTCCGCGCGGGCGATGCGATTGTCGGCTTGCTTCAGCTCGCGAAGGTTGGCGTTCACCTTGGCATTCACACTCTGATCTTCGATGCGGTAACTGCCCTGGGTATCGATCTGACCTCTGCCCTGGCTCAAAGACGCGAGTCGTCTCAAGCGTGGTGAATCATTGAGCGCGGTGCGGGTGTGGAATTCTACGAGAGTTCTCTGGTTCTGCGTGAGCGTCACGTCGAGCGAGGTTTGTGCGCCCGGTTCGGCGATTTCTGCATGCGCCTCGACGCGGTTGCGTTGCGTTCGCGCGTCGCTACTGAAGGTTCCGTTCACCGTCGTTGCCGGCACCGACTGCGCCGCGATCGACGAAGGTTGGGTCGCGAGCTCGAAGTTGCCCGCCACGGGACCCGTTTTGGGCGCAACGACCGTGGCGTGCAGGCTCAGATCCAACTTGGAAGCGGGCGCGCTGGGCGTCAGCTCGGCAAGGTCCAAGGCGTGGGTGCGCACGTTGGCCTTCACCGTCAAATCATCGCCGAGGTTCAACTCGAAATCGCCGTCGACTTTACTCGAACCCGTGCCAAGCGAGAACGCGCCGTTCAGTTTGGGCAATGTTCCTTGGGCTGAAGCCGATAGCGTGGCGGGGGAACGCAGTGCGAGCGCTGGGACCTGCTTCTGCACCGCCGCGGGCGGGATTTCACGAGCCTCGAGCGTCGCGCTCAGCAGGTTGTCGATGAAACTGGCGTCGAGTGCGAGCGGGATTTGTGCGGCGGTGCCGCGGTAGTGGGCGCGCGCGCCGAGCGGCTTGTCACTCGCGGCCGGAATGTCCAACGACGCTTGCAACTCGCCAATCGGGTCGACACCCTGCGGCAAGCCACGCGCGACGACGGAAACCTTCTTGAAAGCGATCGCCGTGTTCTTGTCGTCCGTGCGCAAGGTGGAAAGTGCGTTCTTGAGCTCTACGTCGAGCGGCGGTGTGCTTGCCAATGACCCGTGGGCCCACACGTGATCGAGCTGCGCGCCATCGATGATCACGACCGTGCCTGGCCCTGAGCTGGGTGCGCTCGGCGTTTTGGGCATGAACGCATCGGCAAGGGTAGGGGAGCCCGAGCCGTTGTCGATCAGCACGGCCTCGACGTGACGCAGCGAGGCTTCCGTGATGTGAATCGTCAGGGGTTTGGATTTTTCGGTGAGTGCGGACCACACGATGGTCGGCACGCTGAGCTTTGCGCCCAGGCCATGAATGTCGAGGACGCGCCGGCCCGCGGGGTCGAAGACTTCGGCATCCGCGGCCGAGACACCAGACAAGCCGACATTCCCGATGCCGTGCAAGACCAAGCGGCCCTTGAACGTGCCGTCGAGCGCGCCGTTGACGCGCGCCACCACGAAGCTTCGCACCGCGGCGAAGCGCAGCGAAAACAGCGCGCCCGCGACCAGGAAGACGACCAGCCCGAGCAGCGCGAGCAGGCCGATGCCGGCGCGCTTGCCGTAGCGACGTAGCCGGCTTGGCTTGCTCATCCTCGCGTCCATCAGAAAGCCTCCCCGATGCCAAAGGAGAGCGCGATTGGAAGGCCGAAGGTGGTGGTGGGCGTCCCTTCGCCGGACGCGTCCTTGGGCGCTTGCAGGCCCGGCACTCGGTAACCTGCGTCCAAACGAATCGGGCCGACGGGCGTATCGTAGCGAAAGCCGAGGCCCACGCTCAAGTGAGGTCGATTCAAGCGAAAATTGACCGGCTTGGGTGAGACGTCCGCCGTATCCACGAAGAAAGCGCCGGAGAACGCACCGGAGATGGGGTAGCGCAATTCGAGCGATGCTTCCCAAAGCGTGAAACCACCGAGAGGCAGGTTGCACTCGGGGTTATCGGTGCTTTGCGTGCAGGCGGTGTTGGCGAGCGTGGAGGTCGCTTGAGGCACGATGCCGTGCGGGCCAATCTCCCGCAGCGCATAACCACGGTTGGAGCCGGGGCCGCCCGCAAAGAACCCGCGCAGGAACATCAGCTGAATGTCTCGGACCCAACCGGGCCGGCGCGCGGGATCGTTCTCGTAGCTGGCGCCATTGGAAGTTGCCTCGATGGTGTCGCCGTAGTTCTGCGCAAACAAAAGTCCGACGTTGACGCGCGCTGCGAGTGTCCATTTTCGCGAAAGCGGGACATAGCCGCGAACTTCGCTGGTGTTCTTGAGGTCGACGGCCGACCCTCCGACGCCCGCAAATTGCAGGTCCGTGGCGACGTAGACGCCCTCGTGGGGGTGGACTTTCTGGTCCCGCAGATCGAGCGCTAAGTTGACCTCGGGATACGAAATCCAAACGGGGTGAAGGTCCGGATCCAGAGTGCCGAGGTACATGAACGGACGGTCGTATTGCACCGTGTGCAGAACCTGGCCGTAGAGTCGCAGCGAGTTGAAGGAGCGCTCGAGGCCCGCGCCCACGCGTGCGTCGTCATAGCCCAGCACGCTGTCGTTCCCGCCGCTATTCGGGTAGATCACCGGCGCCCGGCTACCTTCGACTTGCGTGAAGAGACTCGTGCGTGGCTCGAGGAAACCCGGCTGTCGAAAACGAGCATTGAGCTTGAGTTTGGGCAGCAAGTTGCGCGGCGTCTCGAAGCTCGGTACGCGCGTGGGATAGAGCACGACGCCCGGCTTCACTTCGAAGCTGATGCTGCGTAGCCCACCGAAGAAGTTGCGGTGTTCCCAGCCACCGACCAAATGTAGATCGGTTTGCAGCGAGTCCGCCTGTGCGCCGCCACCGAGGTGAACTCCCTTCAGTTTCGCGGTTTCAACCGTGACTTTGATGGGGATGGTGGGATTTTCCTGGTCCGCTTCTTTCGGGTCCAACGTCGGCGTGATCACGACCGAACTGAACACGTTCAAGTCGAGCAGCGCGCGCTCGGCCAAGTCCAACTCGGCGCGCGAATAGGGTTTGCCTTCAGTCAGGTTGAGCGCACGCCGTACCGGGTCTTCCGGAACCTTGCCCAGTCCAACAATGGTGATTTTACCGTAACGCGCCTTCGGGCCGAGCTTGACGAAGTATCCGACCGCCACACGATTCTTGGGCAGATCGACGTCGGCCGCGCGTTGCACGACCGCGTAGGCGTGACCTTCGTCGCCGACCGCGTGTTCGAGCAGGTCGCCTGCTTTCTGAAAACGCTCCTCCTCGAACGGACGGCTGCTGGCGCCCTCCGTGCAGCCTCCTTTTCCACAGAGTTGCCGCTTGATTCTGCGCGTGATCTGCTTCTTCAAGTCTTCCGGAAAGCCTTCGAGCCCGTGGATATCGACGCGAGCGACCAGCACGGGCTCGCCCTCTTCGATTTGAATGTCGACCCGCACCTTGTTGGGCTCCACGAAGAACACGCGGCCAGCCCGGACCCGTGCGTGGTAGTAACCCATCGCTCGGTAGTACCGCTCGATCCGCTGCAAATCGCGCTCCAACACGAAGCGGTCGAAGACGCTGTAGTCATAGACGACACCACGGAACAGCCCTAGAAACTTGGTGGTGCTCGTGGTCGCTATCTTTTCGCGCAATTCGTCCGCGTCGATCACGTCGTTTCCCGAAAAGTCGATCGACTTGACCGCAGAGCGCCCGGCGGGAACTTTGGTACAACCCGTGGTGAAAAGGACTGACATGATGCTGAAAAGAAGCAGCAGTCCGAGCCCGCGCGCGGCTCGAAGGCCGGCGGGCAAGAGTCGCGAGCCAATCACGCTCGCCAGGGTGCAAGCAGCGCGCCAGCGTGGCGCGCTTCCTGCCTTCCAGCGTGCACGGTGCTCGTGACTCATCCGCTTTCACATATCCTATACGCGTGCGTGTTCGCATGCGTTGCTTGTTCTACGTCCGTGCCGCAGCCTCTCCCCGCGCGGCAACCCCGGCGCGACTACTTGCCCGTGCCCTATCCTCCTCCGGCAGCGTTCGCGGAGGTCGTGCCTCCGAGGCCGAAAGACGCGCTTTGGATCGACGGTCATTGGGCTTGGCGCGGCGGCCAATTCGTTTGGGAGCGCGGCGGCTGGGTCGCGCCGCCCGCGGGAGCCCGCTTTGCTCATTGGCGGATTCGCTATTCGCAGGATGGCACGCTCATGTTCGCTGAGGAGGCTTGGTACGGCGCTGACTTGAAGCGCATTCCGAGCCCTAAGAAGCTAGTCGACGCGTTCACGCCGCCCAACGTGCTGACGCCCGAATCGCAGCACGGCTTTTGACGTCCGAGCCCGCCGCGGAGCGTAGCAAATGCCCGCAGGCTCCCGGAAGATGAGGCATTCACGTCGCAGTCGGCGGTGGCTTGGAGCGCGCTCGGATTGTCGGCTATCGTGGCGCGAATGAAACGAATCGCGTCGTTGCTCTCGATCGGTTTCCTACTGACACCATTCGCTTGCAAACACGAGGACAATGCTCCACCGCTGGCGCACTCGGCTTCGGCCCCGGCGGCACTGGCAAGTACCCCAGTGCTCCCGCAGGGGAACGGCGCCGCGCCCGCCGCGAGCGACTTCGAGGGAGAAATCGCGCTGCTCGCTAAGGGCAAGTTTGCAGAAGATGAAGCCAAGCCACTCGAGTTGAGGCTACAGATCAAAGGCGGCAAGGTTCGAATCGAATTGCCTGAGTCGCTTACGAATGCGCGTGGGTTCGGACCTGCCTATCTGCTCGTTCAACCGCAGGACAAGAAGGCGTACGCCGTTCTCGAGTCCAAAAAACAGGCGGTCTTGCTCGAGTTCGACAAGCTCGCTGAACGAGCCAAAACCTTTGCGGCTCGTTCTTACCCCGGGGCGGGCGCCAGCGCCGGAAAGTCGGCGGGCCAGCCAGCGCGCCTGGAGCGGACTGGAAAGAGTGACACGGTCGCGGACATCAAGTGCGAAATTTGGCACTACGACCAGGGGAAGAGTGCTGGGGACGCATGCATCGCCGAGCGAGAAACGCCCTGGCTTCTTTTCCCGGTCGATCCAGGCCAGGCTTCGGCAGAGCTCTCCTGGGTGTCCGCGGTGGCGGACGGTCGGCACTTTCCGTTGCGCTTCGTGGCAACCGAGAAGAACGTCGAACGCGGGCGCATCGAGGTCACCAGCATCCAGCAGAAGCCGCTGCCGCAGAGCTCGTTCACGCTTCCCGCGGACTATGCGGTGGTGAGCTTGGAACAGATGATGGGGTCGATGTTGGGCGGTGCGGGATTGCCACCCGGGATCAAGCTCCCGCCCGGGGTCAAATTGCCACCAGGCATCGCGGTGCCGCCCGAGCTAGCTGCACCGCAGCATCGCAAATAGCATTTCGGTCGGGGGTGCAGGCTTGTGTGCCAAACCTGCACCGCCCAAACGCAAATCCCGAACGTTACTTGGTCGTCGTGTCGGGGGAGCGACTGCTGCCAGCGACGATGATTTCGACGCGCCGGTTGTTGGCGCGGCCTTCGGGCGTGTCGTTGCTCGCCACTGGGCTCGCTTCACCCTTACCAACCGCCGTGATCTTTTCCGACGGCACGCCGCGGCTCACCAGATAAGCGCGCACTGATTCGGCGCGATCCTTGGACAATTTCTGGTTCGTCGCGTCTGAACCGACGGAATCGGTGTAGCCCTCGACGACGATTGGCTTCACGTCGCCTTGATCCTTGAGCGCGGTGGCCACCTGGTCCAGCTGATCACGGGCTGCCGGCAGCAATTCCGACTTTCCGGTCACGAACAAGACTTGGCCGGAGAGTGTGATCACCATGCCGCGTGCTTCTTCTTTGACCTGGGCGATCTTGTTCAAGCTCTCCATGGCGCGAGCCGCGCGCGCTTCAGCGGCGCTCAGTCCGGCTTGGGTCTGCGCGAGCTGTGACCCGAGCTGATTGACTTGATTGCGCTCGGCACCGAGCTGCGCGACGGCCGAGGTCCGCAGTTTGTCATTCAGCTCGGCATACTGGGCGGCTGCCACGTCAGCCTGCTGTTTGGTCCTGGCATTTTCGCCCAAAGCGAGCGCCAGTTCGGCGCGCCGTTGCGCGACGTAAGCGTAGCTGCGCTCGGCGTCGGATTGCGGGTCCTTTTCGTGCACCGCCTCCGCTTTGTCGAGCGACTGCTTGGCGCTGAGGACGCTGTCGGGCACGAGCGATGCCGTAGGATCCGTGCGAGCACGGTCGTAGGCCTGGCGCGCGCTCACGAGCTCGGGGGTTGGGGTAGAAGCCGCACAAGCGGTCGCTGCAAGAAAACTAGAGACAACCGCGAACGTCGAAATTTTCATGACTAAACTCCTGCTCTATTCTGCGAAGTGTTTATTGCGCTTGCTTCAACAAGCCGTCGATCTTGGCCTGAGCGGCTTGTGCTTGTTGCTTTTCGGAAGTTCCGCGAGCAAGCGCCAGCGAAAGATCTGCGTCTGCTTGCGCTTGATTGAGCAGTAGGCGAGCGCGGTCTCCGTCGTTGTCGTCAATCGCCTTTTGCGCGGACGCCAACTCGTCATTGGCCATCTTCAAGTGCAACGCCGCTTGCGGAGTGCTCTGCGCGCCCGCTTCTTGGGCCGCGCGAACCGTGGCTTTGGCGTCGGTTAGGCGATCGAGGGGCACCGCCGAACTGCCGCAGGCAGCGGTAAACAAGGCCACGAGGCCCGACACGGAAACAATGGATTTGAAATATGACATAGGACTCCTCTGGGTATTAATTGACTCGCCGGCACGTCGCGCGGACACGCTCAGTCGCCGCTCTTTTCCTGCAGCTTGTCGCCGGCCTTTTCGGTGGCTTCGCCTACCTTCTTGCCGGCTTCTTTCGCGGACTCTTTCGCGTCGTGTGCGCCTTCATCTACCGCGGCCCCCGCCTTCTGCGCAGGACCAGGATCATTGGCAGGCTTGTTCGTGCTGCAGCCAAATGCCGTCGCGCAGCCGACGAACGCGAGCGTGAACAATTTCATGTTCGTTGCTCTCTGCAGTCAGCGTGCCAGCTGCTGTCGCTTGTCCTGGCTCGAAGAAAGTGGCGCCATTTGCCGTATTTCTTCCCGGTTTCTAACTTGTGACGATCCGCCTCAGCGGGGCGACGAAGCTGTCACAAGGGTCCCACCAGAGGGGAGCTCGTGCCCCAACTGGCGTGTGACGGACGTGGCACGTTGATTGCTGAATCAGTCAATCATGAAACGCCAAGCCATAGGTGCCGCAATCGCATTGGTCTTCGTTGCGGCCTTCATCGCAAGCATCGCCTTTCACTCCGTGGTTGCTTCGGTCACGGTGCTGCTATCCGGAGTGACCGTGGCTTACATCATCGGCATCGCCTGGATGCGTACTGCGCCGGGTCGCGTCCGGGAGAAGCGGGAAAATCAGCACAGTCTGCCCTGACCAGCGCAATCGCATGTCTGCCGGCGCGATCGATGAATCCGCCTCGATCCAAGGGGAATCACCCGACTGGTTGGATCGAGGCGTTCATGCGTCACGCGACCTAGCTCTGCGTGGTCCGAAATACCTGGATATGATTGATGACCGCGGTGCGAGCGGTGAGACGCGCGGCAATCTGACCCGCCAACGTCCGTTCATGCTCGCTGGCGACGGACCCCCACAAAAGCACCTGCCCGCCTCGTACCACGATGCCAATCTTGCTCGCGTCGACTTCGCCATGACGATGCATTTCGTTCTCGATGCGACTGCGCAGTTGGGTGTCGGATGGGGAAACTTGGTTCACCCCGAAACCAGGATCTGACGTGTGCATGTCCCCCAACTTTGCAAACGACATGCCCTTGCGCTGCTACGCGCGCTTGCCTCACCGACACAGATGGGTGTGGCGTACGCGCGGTTTCACTTCGAGTTGCTGGGTCCTGGCATACACGTTGCTTTACGAACACCATGGCCCACACGCTTTCGAGGTTACTCACGACTTTCGCACTCGTTGCCTCCGCGGGCGTGCTCTCGGTCGTGGCGTGCACTCGCACGACCGACCGCGTCGTGGAGCCACCCGGTGGCGCCGACGCATCGACCACCCCGGCAGTCGGGGACTCAGGGACGAGCCCGCTTGGCCCGATCGCCGATCCCGTCGAACTCGAGCCGCGGGAAGATTTTCGGCTCGTTCGCGCTCCGGAGTTCGGCATCGCCCGCACCGTCCAACTCGTGAATCTGAGTACCGATTCACGAGCAGACGGTCTGGGAGGGTCCGGTGCGGGCGGCGCCGGCGGGTACGGCGGTTCCGACCGGAGGCCAGTCGCGGCAGGAGGCAACTACTACTGAGCCCGCTGCAGGATTAGGCTGAGGCCCGCGTTCGACCCGTCATTTTCGGAGAGCTGGAGCTTGCCGTTGTGTCGCGACACGACCGCTTCGGCGAGGGCGATGCCGGCGTTGGCTTGAGTCGTACTCGTGCGGTCGCGTAGTGCTCGTTGAACACTTTCGCTCGGGTTGTCGCTATCGAAAGACACCTGAGCGGTGGCTCCGTCGGAGGCGACCTTAACCACCAGCTCGCTCTGAGAGAAGCTACAGAACAACACGCACAACTCCGAGATCGCCGCGGACATACTTTGCCCGTTCAATGCCACGAGCACGGGCGCGGGCGGCGCGTCAACGCGCAAACGCAGCGTTCTCCGCGCATGTGCGGAGAACGCGCGCGTGGTCGCTTCTTTGACCAGGGCGGCCAGGTCCGTGGGTTCGCCCAGCTCTAGCTCGGCGCTGTCCATGAGCCGTGCGAGCACCGACAGCCGGTCTCCCAGCATCAGTAGCCGTTGCGTGCTTCGCGTCATCATCGTCGCGAGCTTGACGGCGTCGGCGTTGTTGCTCGACACCTCTCGCGTCAGCTCCTTCATGGCGCCGTCGAGGACTCCAACCGCGCCGCGAAGGTCGTGCGCGGTGATCGCTAAAAAGCGAGGATCAGGCTTCTGGGGCACGCTTGGGCGCCTCGTGCTCACGTGGCAATTGCTGCCGTGATTGATAGCGTTCGAGCTTGCGGTACATGGTGCGCCGATCGAAGCCGAGCAGCTGAGCCGCGCGCGACTTGTTGCCCTCGACCAAAGCCAACACGCGGTGAATGTAGCGCCGCTCGAGCTCGTCCATGCTGACCACTTCGGCCATTTCGTCGACGGCGACGACGAAGCGATCGGCGGTGTATCCGCGCACGTTCTCCGGCAAATCATCGACCGAGATTTGGTTGAAGCGCGCCAGCGCGACCGCGCGTTCCATGCAGTTCTCCAACTGTCGCACGTTGCCGGGCCAGTTGTAGGCCAACAGCTTTTCTGCAGCCCCTTCGGAAAGCGTGAGCGCGCCCTTGTTGCTCTTGGCGGCAAAGTTCTGCAAAAAGTGGGCGGCTAGGTGCACCACGTCCATTCCGCGCTCGCGCAGCGGAGGAAGCGCGATCTTCACCACGTTGATGCGGTAGTACAAGTCTTCGCGGAAGCGCTTCTCGTAGACCTCGCTCTCGAGATCGCGATTGGTGGCAGTGATCACGCGCGCGTCGAAAGGTACCTCGGTGTTCGCACCGACGGGGCGAATGGTCCGCTCCTGCAAGGCGCGCAGCAGCTTGGGCTGCATCTCTAGCGGCATTTCCCCGATCTCGTCCAAAAAGAGGGTGCCGCCGTCGGCTAAAGCAAACAAGCCGGTGCGCTGTGATTTGGCGTCGGTGAACGCGCCGCGCGCATGGCCGAACAATTCGCTTTCCAATAGGTGGGGCGGCATCGCGGCGCAGTTGACGGCTACGAAGGCCCCCTTGCGGCCGCTCGCTTGATGGATGGCCTTGGCGACCACTTCTTTGCCCGTGCCGGTTTCACCGGAGATGAGCACCGAGGCGTCGCCCTCTGCCACGCGAGCGACCAGATCGAACACCCGCTCCATGGCCGGGCTGTTGCCGATCACGCCTTCGACCTTCAGGTTCGACGCGCTCTCCTTGAGCCGGCGCACTTCTTCGCGAAGCTCCCGATGTTGCGAGGCGCGGTTGACGCTAATCGATAGAAGCGAAGGGTCGACCGGCTTCGTGACGAAGTCGAACGCTCCTGCGCGCATGGCCGCGATCGCGTTTTCCAGACTGCCCATGCCGGTCACGACGATGACCGGGATATCCGCACGCACGCCAGCGATGCGCTGACAGAGTTCGATACCACCGAGTTCTGCCATGTCGAGATCGGTGAGCACTGCCGTGAACTCTTCATTGGCGATGCGGTTCAAGGCCGCGCGAGCGGAAGTCTCGGTGACAGCCTCGTAGTCCTGTCGCTTCAGCATCATCTGAAGCAAATCACAGGTGGCTTCATCATCGTCTACGACCAGGATCTTTCGACCGTTACTCATGTGACCTGCTAGTTGGTTTTGGGAAGACGGGTAGTGCGCGAATTGCTTGGCGGGATAGGTCCGCGACCTCGAAGCCTTCGCGCAGTGCGACGATTCGGTCGTCGTGCGGCGTTAAAGCAAGCCTCGTGCCGCGCTGCCACATGGGGCAAGCGCACGGTTTTTGGCGTAGTGTGCACAAAACCAAGTGCTCGTTTTTGGCTTATTTCATGGGGCGAGCGTGACATGTTTGCGGCCCATGTGGCAATCGGCCACACGGCGCGAGGCTTGGCTTTTGACGGTTGCTTTGGGTTTTCAGGACAAACGTCGGTCTTGATGCACGGGGTCCGGCAACGCGGCGCTCCGCCTCGCACTCCTCGGCGGCTGTGACATTTTGCGGCTTCCGCAAACCTGATTCTCGCAACTTGTACAGGCGGTGGCGCTCAGGAATGTGGCTCAAACGCCGGCATGCTTCGTGCAGCCTGCAGCAATCGGGACTCGACCGTTGCTGACCCTTAGAACCCGACAGAGTGAACATGAGAAATTCGATTCTGCTCGTTGACGATGATCAGGACCACTGCGAGCTGCTCCGCGCGATGCTGGTTCGGCTCGGCTACGGCGTGACTGCAACCACTTCTGGAGAAGAGGCATTGGAGCACGCAGGGCGGGAGCGCTTTTCCGTGGTCATTACCGATTTGAGTATGTCGCCCATGAGCGGCTTCGAATTATGCGAAAAGCTGGTCGCACGCGGCAATGAAGCGCCGATCATCGCGGTGACCGGACACGCGAATATGGACTTTGCGGTCAACGCTTTGCGCGCGGGGGCCTATGACTTCTTGGCCAAGCCCGTGGACGAGAAGCTGCTTGGCCTGTGCGTTGCCCGGGCTGCGCAGCATCAACGCTTGCAACACGAAGTCAAGCGACTGCATTCGGACAAGGAATTGTCGGAAAACCAACTGATTGGCGATAGCATCGCCATGCGGCGAGTGTACGAGACGATTCGCCGCGTCGCCGCCAGCGACGCTTCCGTCTTGATCCAAGGCGAGACCGGTACCGGCAAAGAGCGAGTCGCCCAGGCGCTACACGCCGCCGGGCCGCATCCGGACGGTCCATTCATTGCCATCAATTGCGCGGCGCTACCGGCGGGGCTGCTCGAGAGTGAGCTCTTCGGCCATGCCAAGTCCGCCTTTACGGACGCGAAGGCTGCAAAAGAGGGTCTGTTCGTACGCGCGTCGGGTGGCACGCTGTTCCTCGACGAAATTGGAGACATGCCGCTGGAAATGCAGTCGAAGCTGCTGCGTGCGCTGGAGGAACGCACCGTGCGCCCCGTCGGTTCGAACGAAGAGGTGCCGTTCGTGACGCGCGTCGTGGCTGCCAGTCACAAGGATCTGCAGGAAGAAGTGACGGCACGACGCTTTCGCGAAGACCTGTTGAACCGCATCAACGTCATTCAAATCGACGTTCCGCCGCTACGCGAGCGTACCGGGGACGTCTTGAAGCTAGCGAGTTTCTTTTTGCGCCGCTCCTCCGAGCGCAGCGGCAAGGGCGAGATGTACTTGCCGCCGGTCGTTGCCGAACGGCTGCTTGCGTATGATTGGCCGGGTAACGTGCGCGAGCTGGAAAATTGCATGGAGCACGCGGTGGCGCTAGCTCGCTTCAGTCACCTCAGCATCGATGATTTGCCGCCGAGGTTGCGGGCGCAGCGCACGGGGCGGCTGATGCTCCCAGCTGATGAGCCGGGCGAAATCGTCCCCCTCGACGAGCTCGAACGCCGATACATCGTGCGCGTCGTCAAGCTGCTGGAGGGCAACAAGTCACGCGCCGCACATGCGCTCGGGCTCGATCGCCGCACCTTGCACCGCAAGCTCGAACGCTACGCCTCCAACGACACAGGCTCGGACGGGGAAGAGCACAGCACGAGCAACGGAGTTTCGTCATGATCGCTACTGCTTCGCGTTCCTCGGGCCTCGATATTCCGTTCGTGGAAATGCCGCCCCAGTCGCGCGAGGTGGCGATGCGGGCCCAGTTCGACTCGGACGCGCCGGTGCTCGAGGTCGGTGCATTCATTGCCGGGCGATACCGCGTACTGGAGAAGATCGGCGAGGGAGGCATGGGTCAGCTCTATGCCTGCCTCGATACCGTGCTTTCGCGCGAGGTCGCGGTGAAATTGATGCAACGCAGTCTGGCTGCCGAGCCGTTGGTCGCCGAGCGACTGATGCGTGAAGCCATGCTCGCGGCGCAACTCCGACGCCACGTGGCCCAAGTGTTCGACTGTGGCATGCTGCCAACCGGTGAACCGTTCATCGTGATGGAGCTGCTTTCCGGGCAGGATATGTATGCTGTCCTGCGTGAGTCTGGACCGCTCTCGCCAGAAGAGGTGACCGCCGCAATGCTGCAGGTGTGCGATGGCCTCGCTGAAGCGCACGAGAAGGGCATCATTCATCGCGACCTCAAGCCTGAAAACTTGTTCTGCGCCAGGCAGCCGGATGGCGAGGTCGTGATCAAGATCGTCGACTTCGGCGTCTCCAAACAGGTGACGGGTCGGCGCATGCGGGCGCAAACGAATCCCGGCGAAAGTGTCGGCTCGCCTCAGTACATGTCGCCCGAGCAGATCACCGCTCCCTCTGAAGTGGACACGCGCACCGACATCTGGTCGCTCGGCGTCGTGATGTACGAACTTTTGACCGGTAGGCTTCCATTTCGGGGTCCGGGGACGGCGCGCATTTGTGCCGCCGTGTTGACCGAACCCACGCCGTCCATCTCGGACTGTCGGGACGATGTGCCGCCGGCACTCGAGTTCATCGTGCGGCGCTGCCTCGAGAAGGACCGTGAACGCCGCTTTCCAGACGTTCAGCAACTCTCGGCGGCCCTTGCTGCCCTCGGTCCCGTCAACGCGCCAGGATCCCGTTTCGCGTCGGCGCGGCCCTCCTCGGCAGCAAGTGCGGACGTGCAAGACGACGAGGCGGCAGCGCCGCCGCGTCCGCGTCGACGTTGGGTCGGCGTATTGTGCAGTTTGGCCATTCTGGGGGGCTGCGTGGCGCTCCTCGGGCAGGGAGTGCGAGAGGGGCGCATTCATGTGCCTTCCGCGGCCGAGCTTCGGCAAGTGCCTTCCCGAATTGCCGCCTGGCGGTTTTCGCTACCGTTCCGTCAACCCGCGCAAGATCAGTGACAGCGCCGGCGGCGTTGCACGTTCGTCGCTCGTCTGCGCGCGGTGTTGCAGTTCGTCGATCGACGGGGCCAGGTTGTTGCAGCTCGTCAATCGTCGGCCCCGTAGCTGTTGCAGTTCGTCGCAGTTGCGCAACCCAGACGACACATGCCCACGGTTGGCCACTCGGGTGACATCTGTTCGACACGAGCCTGGCTCGCGA
>Ga0164307_10000116_pt1 | contig 35334 bp, 28 predicted proteins | sample Whisoiple_243_MG_FD_110214 | JGI IMG/M metagenome (GOLD analysis project Ga0164307, IMG submission 110214) | Soil microbial communities amended with fresh organic matter from upstate New York, USA - Whitman soil sample_243_MG | ecosystem: Environmental > Terrestrial > Soil > Unclassified >...
TACGGCGTGTAAGGAGTCGAGCATGGGCATCATGGATTTCGTCAAAGGCGGCGTGCAGCGAATGATGATCGCGCGCCCGGATTCCGAGAAGCAGAAGATCGTCTACAAACACCCGGACCAAAATTTCCCTTTCTGGACTCAGCTGACGGTCGACTCGGACGAGGTCGCGCTGTTCTTCAAGAACGGCAGCTACGTGGCCGCGCTCGGCACGCAGGGCTCACCGCACACGCTGCAGGCGGGCAACTACCCGTTCATCGGCGGGCTGATCGACAAGTTCACGGGCGGCAACTACTTCATCAGCGAGCTCTATTTCGTCACCATCCGTGACATTTTCAACCAGGCGTTCGGCGATCAGATCGGCTCGATGCGCGATCCCGAGCTCGACATTCGCGTGACTCCGCGCGCCTTCGGCACCTACTCGTTCCGCATCGTCGACCCGGTCAAATTCGTGATCGGGTTCATCGGCCAAGGCGGCGGCAACGTGGACCAGAGCATGAACTGGGTCCGCGACATGCTGTTCATGGGCTTGAAGACGACGCTCACGCGCATGATCAAAGCGGGCGAAATGACGCTCATGGACGTCGGCGGCTGTGGCCCGGACGTGGCCCGCGCGATCGTGAATGATTGCCCCGATCTGAGCAACATCGGCGTCAAAGTCACGGCCATCGCCAAGCTGCACATCAGCCTGAACGACGAAGATCAAGCGCGCGTCGACGAGATGCAAGATCAGATCGTGCAAGCCAAGGTCGACGCTCGGAAAGCCAAGATCGGCGTCTCGCAAGCCGAGGCTCAGGCGCAACAACGCCAGTTCGAGCTCGATCAAGACTTCATGAATCGGCAGCGCTACGTCAATCAGATGGATCCGGCGCGCTACCAGCAATACGCGCAAGCGGAAGCGACGCTCGGTTTGGGTCAGGGCATGGCGAAGGGCGGTGAGGGCGCGGCGGCTGCAGGGCTCGCTTCGGGCATGGCGCTCGGTGCGGGGCTGCAATATGGCGCGCGACAACCGCCGATGGGTTATCCGCCGCCGGGCTATCCGCCGCCGGGCTATCCGCCACCGGGGTACCCGCCTCCGGGGTACGGTCCAGGCTACCCTCCCCCGGGTTATCACGCGCCGCCGCCTGGCTATGCGGTTCCCCCGCCGGGTTACGGTCCTCCGCCGGGCTACGGTCCACCTCCCGGTTATGGGCCACCGCCGAGCGCGGCCGGCCAAGCTGCACCTGGCGCGGCTCCTTCGGCAGGCGGCGCGCCCGCGCGCTGCCCGGCGTGCGGCGCGGGTAATCCACCGAACGCCCGCTTTTGTGCGGAATGCGGGCGACAGATCAGCCCCTAGAACACTCCGGGCCGCGTTCGGCGCTCGGAGGCGGCTCACCTGGTGCTACGCTGCCCCGGGCGCCAATCGTGGACGAAACGCTCAACCCCATCGGCAGCGGTCACGGCACCGCGAGCGAGCCAGCGCAAGGCGTGTCTCCGAACCGCCGTGGCGCGACGGTTTGCCCGCAATGCGGCCAGCATTTCTCGGCGGATGGTCGTTTCTGTCCGTTCGATGGCGAGCCGCTGCGCTCGGCGCCGGAGTGGGAAGCCCCTTCCGATCCTCTGATCGGGAGCGTGGTCGACGAGCGCTACGAGATCGTGGCGATGATCGGCGAGGGCGGCATGGGCGTCGTGTATTCGGCGCGTCATCGCGCGCTGGGCAAGCGCTTCGCGCTCAAGGCGCTGCGCAAGGATCTCGCTACGGATGGCGAGATCGCCGCGCGCTTCATGCAGGAGGCGCGCACTGCGGCTTCGATTTCGCATCCCGGTTTGGTCGAGATCATCGATTTCGGGCAGTTACCCGCGGGGCAGCCGTTCTTCGTGATGGAGCTGCTGGAGGGCCAATCGCTCGCGCAACTGGTTCGCCGCGGCGGTCCGTTGCCCGCCGCCCGCGCGATCGACATCGTGCGCCAAATTGCGGAAGCTCTGGGCGCGGCGCATGACCGCTCGATCGTGCATCGCGATCTCAAGCCGGACAACGTTCATATCTCGCCCGGCCCAGCGGGTCGCGATCACGTGACCATCGTCGACTTCGGCTTGGCCAAGGTGATCGGCGCGAGCCGCTTGACGCGCGCCGGAATGGTGTTCGGAACGCCGCACTACATGAGCCCCGAACAGGCTCAAGGCGATCCGACCGATCATCGCGCGGACATCTACGCGCTCGGCGTGGTGATGTACGAGATGTTCACCGGGCGTGTGCCGTTCGAGGCGGATAGTTACATGGGCGTGTTGACCAAGCACATGTACATGGCGCCCACGCCTCCCAGCCAGTTGGTGGGGATCGAGAAGCTGGGCGTTCTCGAGGACATCATTTTGCGCTGTCTGGAGAAGAAGCCCGATCATCGCTACCAAACGTTACGGGAACTGAGCCGCGATCTCGATTTGGCGCTGAATCCAACCGGACCGCGTCCCGTTGCGACCACCCGGCGCCGTCGCGGCACGCCTCGATCGCTGCTCGCCGACGAGCTCGAGCTGCCGAGCCGCGAAGAACGCGCCGCGCGACTCGAGGCGTCGTTCGTCCGGCCTTGGCCATGGCGGCCGATCATGATCGTCGGTGGTCTGTTTCTCGCGGGCATCGCCGGCATGTTATCCGTTCGCTCGTTCGTGCTCGCCTCGCGCAAACACGCGCTGAAGACGCCCGCGCCGCTCGCGCAGGTGCAAGCGGCAACGCCGGCGAAGAGCGCGCCTACGCCGCGTGAAGCGAGCGCGAGTGCCGCGGTTTCGGGCGTTCCTCGCCCGCCGAGTCCCTCCTCGACCTCGACCGTTGCCCCACCGGCGCCTCGAGCGCCGAGCCCGCAACCGGTGCTGCGCGCCTCGCCGCCGCCGCCCCGCGCCGCCGCGCATGTTGCCGTGTCACGCCCGGCCGCGACCGCAGAAAAAAAGCCTTTGCGGCTGGGCAGCTCCGAAATCGTCGACCCTTGGGCCAAGTAGGCCCTTTCAACCATTCGAAAAGAGGACGGGCGCAGCGCGCCGAGTGCGCTATGCCTGTGCTGGGGGAGCAATTCGGCTGCTTCTCGATGAAGGGCCTCGGGTGGCTGAGGCAAGACGAGCAGGAAACCGAGATAGGGCCGAAAGCCCCAAAGTGCTAAAATGCTCAGGTGGTCCAAGTCACAGGCGATGGAATTTGGCAAGCGTCGAGACGCGAGCGCGGGCTTGACACCATTGCCCATCCCCGGGACTCTTCAAGCTACTCGCCGTACCTCGATGTGGGCTGATTTCGCGTGGCAAAAAAGCAACTACTCCTAGTCGACGCCGATCCTCGAAGCGTGCGCGTGCTGGAGGTCAGCCTAAAGAAAGCTGGCTACAGCGTGACGACCGCCAGTGATGGCGCGGACGCGCTGTCCAAGATCGAATTCTCGATCCCGGATCTGATTCTCACCGACACGCGCCTGCCTCGGCTCGACGGCTATGAGCTGGTCCGTCGCCTCAAGGAGCATGCGGAGTTTGCGCAGCTGCCGGTGGTGTTTCTGACTAGCCAAAAGTCGGTCGAGGACAAAGTCCGCGGTCTCGAGCTCGGCGTCGAAGACTACCTGACCAAGCCCATCTTCGTGCGCGAGCTGATCGCGCGCGTGAACTTGCTCTTGGCGCGCCGCACACAAGAAAAGATGGCGACCAGCGTGCCCACCAGCCGGCGCACGCGGCTCAGCGGTTCGCTCGAGGATATGGGCGTGGTCGATCTGCTGCAGACCTTCGAGGTCAGCCGCAAGAGCGGCATCGCGAAGATCCACGACGGTCGGCGTGAGGCCCGCGTGTACTTCCGCGACGGCAAAGTCGTGGACGCCGAACTCGGGCAGCTGCGCGGTGAAGAAGCCGTCTATCGCTCGCTGATTTGGATCGCGGGCACGTTCGAGGTCGAGTTCTGTCCGGTGTCGAGGGAGGACATCATCCCGACCTCCACGCAGGGCTTGTTGATGGAGGGCATGCGCCGCGTCGACGAGTGGGGCCGCTTGCTCGAGCAACTCCCGTCGCTCAAGACCATCTTCGAGGTCGACCACGAGCAGCTGGTCGAGCGCCTGAACGAGATCCCGGACGAGCTCAACGGCATTCTGCGGCTGTTCGACGGCAAGCGCACGCTGATCCACGTGGTGGATGAATCTCCGTTCGAAGATCTGTCGACGCTGAGCACGATCACCAAGCTCTACTTCGAAGGCCTGCTCGTGATCGGTCAAGCCGCGCCCGAAGAAGACGTGGTGCCGAGCGAGGGCGAAATTCGCGCAGAATCACTGCCCCCCGAACCCGAGAGTGAAGCGTACGACTACGACGACGTCGTGCCCGATCGCAGCAGCGAGCCGAAGCTGCAGGTGAGTGACGTGCATGCGCCGTCCTGGCGACCCTCCGCCCCGCCGCTTTCGGGGCTGAGTCAGCCTCCCGTCACCATTCCTGGACTAAAGCCGGCAGACGTCGGTTCGTTTCTCCCCCCGGATCGAAACGCGCGTGCGCGCGTGGTGATGCCGTCGGTGCAAGCCGCCGAGCCCGCCCCGGAACCCGCGGCCGCGTTCGACTCACGAGCGATGCACCGCACTCATTCCGGACTGGGGCCGACCGCGCCGAAGCCCGATCTCGGCCCCGAACCCGCGCGCCCCGCCGCCTCGAGTAACCACAGCGAGGGTTCTGATTCGCGTACTGCAGCCGTGGCTGCGTTCGAGGTCGGACCGCCCGTGGCCGCGCGTGACGCCGTCGCGCGCGTGGTCGAGGGCAAGGTGATTCCCTTTCCCGCGCAGCGCAAAGAGGACGAGCCTGGCGAGCCAGCGGTGGCTCAGCCCGAGGTGAGCGCTCCCGAGCCCGCGCCCGCACCTGCTGCGCCGCCTGCGATCGCACCCGTCGCGCCGCCAGCAGCCGTTGTCTCCGCACCCGTCGCGCCGTCGCCGGCGGCGCCAGCGCTCCCCGCGGAGCCGGAAGTCGCACCAGCTGCGATCAGCAAGCCAGAAAGCGCCACTGAACCCTCGCGCGAACCCGCAGTCGCCGCGCTCGCCCACCGCGACGCGCCAGAGACCGCGCACGCCGGACCTCCCGCACCAGCGGCGCTGCTTGCGGGCATGGTCACCCTCAACTCTGCTCCTGAGCCGACCGAGCGCGAGTCGGCCGCTGCTTCTCCTCAGCCCGAGCCTTCTAACGTGGATCTGAGGTCCCGCTTCGTGGCGGGCGCGCCCGTCGAGGTGGAGGAGCCACTGCCGCTCGTCACGCAGCCCTCGTTCCCCGGTCTGCCGAAGCCGCCGAAGGAGCACCCGGTGGTCGCGCTCAAAGCCGAGCTCGAGCCGGAGCCGAAGCGCGCGCTCGAACCCGTTGCAGCTGCCGCGCCCGCTCCGGCGCGCGCACCGGAGCCTGCCGCCGCGGCTGTGCACGCTCCCGCGGCCCACGCCAGCTCGGTCGAAGACACGCACGACGAGTTCTTCTCCGCAGGAGAAGCGGGCAGCTACGAAGGAGGTCCAACTTCGGACGTGCACGGCCTCTTGGACGAAGCCAACGATCACGACTTCGACGACCTATCGGCGCCCGGCCGTCGGGTGATCCGACGGACACCGGAGCAAGAAGCGCGTCGTGAGCGCAACATCAAGATGGTTTCCGGCCTCGTGGGCGTCGGTTTGGCGATCGCCTGCGTCGCACTTTGGCGGTCCCATCGCGCGGCGCAAATTCCGGTCGAGGCCGCACCGTCCACCATCAGCAATGAAGTCGCGGCGCCTGCACCGAGCCCGTTGGAGCCCGCGGTCACCTCGTTGATCCCCGCGCCTCCGGCGCCTGAGGCCGTTGCTCCCGCAACGCAAAAGGCTCCGGAGCCGCAAGCCCCCGAGCCGCAAAAAGCGCCGGAACCGACGAAGGCGGCCGAGCCGACCAAGACGCCCGAGCCGAGCAAGGCACCTGCCGTTGCTCCGCCTCCGACGCCTGCGGCTCCTCCGGCCGCTGCCCGCCCGCCTCCGACGCCCGTGCCGCCGGCCACACCACGAACGGATGCGCCGCGGCCCGCAAGACCCGCCGCCGGCCGCACCGCGCCGGAAAGTACGCCTCCGCCGTCGTCGACCAAGCCGCCGACCGCCGCGTTCCCGCTGTGAGCGTTACTGCTGGCTGAACGGCGCTTCGGCGACGAGCGCTCGATCAATCCGACGCATGCCGAGTCCTCGCGGGCTCGGCGGGCCGAGGCGCGAACCGGCGTGGCTCGCGCGCTGCGCCGGGTGCGCCTCCAATGGACCGCTGGGCGCGGGTGTGCCAGCGCCAGCGCAAGCCGGAACAAACATCGAAAGCAACAGCAGAGCGCAGCCGGTTCGCATGCGGCACGGTAGGCGCAGCCCTGCGCGCTGGCCAAATTGTGAGCCGCCTCAAAATCGACTGCGGCGTTCGTCGTTCAAAAAGCGCTGCACGAGCCGGACGATCTGTGCCGGCTGTTCTTCGTGTGGCGAGTGCCCAGTGTCCAGCAACTCGAAACCCGAGCCACGGATCTCTCGCGCCAAGCGTTGGCCGAAGCTGGCTGGCCACACGCGATCGTGGCGTCCCCAGATGACCAGGGTAGGGGCATGAATGCGCGTCGTTTGCGCGACCACGCCGCGCGTATCGACGGTTGCGCGCAATGTGGCCAAAGCGCTGCTGCGAGCTGCTGGGGCATTGAATGCGTCGTAATAACGGTCGATGCGCGGAGCCGTGGCGTTCGAGGTGGGGCCGAACACCGTCTCTTGGAAGTGGCGCCGAAATAGCCCGCGTCCCCAGAGTTGTTTCAAGATCAAGCCACCCACGAAAGGGAGCAGCGCGAGCTCCCCGTAGCGCCCGGTGCCGCTGTCGTAACAAAGCGCGTCGACCAGCACGAGCTTCGCGACCAACTCGGGGTGACGCGCGGCGAGCGTCAAGGCCACCGCTCCGCCGAGCGCGTGCCCGACCACCGCGGCGGGTCCCAGCTCCAAGCCCGCGTACAGATCGGCGATGGCTTCGGCAAACGCCTCGATGCCGTAGGGAAAGCGACTGGGTGGCGGCTTCTCGCTCGCGCCGAAGCCGGGCAGATCGGGCGCGATCACGTGGAACTTTTCGGCGAGCTCCGGCATCACCAGATCCCAGCTCGTGTGATCCACGAACAAGCCATGAATCAGGATGAGCGGTGGGCCCTCGCCTGCTTCGGCGACCCGCAGGCGAACCCCGCTTGCGGTGACGTCGCGGTGTACCGGACCGATCATCCGAGGAGCTACGTTACCACAAACGCGTCACCCCTCAGAAAGCGCGAAAGTCGGCCCCAACGCGCGGCCAATCGCGCAAGCTGTGACATCGCGCTCCCCGCGCCCTCGTAGCGATCACACCGGCGCGTACGTCGTTCGTTCTGTCGCTTCCGCGTGCGCGATGGACGGTGGTCGCGGTGGGCGGGCTTGCCGGCGGGCGGGTGACGCCAACGTCGGCGACTGTTCGAAGGGCTTGCAGGCGAAGACGGTGGAGTCTCGACCGCGCTCGAGCTGTCCGACGCATGGCACTTGCGAGCGCGATCGCGCGCCCGCTGGCCGCGCGCGATCGCGCTGTCCGTCGTCGTGGCCACGCGCTGCGGCCGAACGATCGGACCGGCCCGCTACCGAGCCTGGCGTGGCGCGCTCGCTGGCGTCACCGAAGGGCAAGCCGTGAGCCACGAGCTACATCGCAAATCTTTCGAACGTCGCTCGCGGCGAGGACAGTTATTGAAGTGCACTCGCCGCGCGAACCCTGGAGGCAAATCTGCTGCTGCCCGCGCGCTTAGCGCGAGGCTCGTGGCTTCGTCAAAAGCCTGGCGTGCAGCGCGGCGCGCTTCGAGTCGCGTGAGTTTCGCGGCCGCGCGCAGTTTCCAGCCAAAAGCGTGTGGTTCCATGTGCGCATGGACGACGTATCAGCTCCATGGACATTCGCTGAACATGACAGAAAATGTCATAGCGGCGATCGTAAACAGCGTCCATGGAGCTCTCGCGTTCCATGCCCAAATATTTGCGCATAAAGTCCTTCGTTCACTCCACTGAGTAGAATATATTCGCTCGCGCTGGGACAGGGACCGTTGATGGCCTGCCCGCACTGGTACCCCCGTGATCGACGATTCCACCCTCAGCCAGATCGAACGACAGTACGCGGCCGGTCTGACCTCGGTGGAGATCTTGGACGTGTTCGCTTCACACGACGTGTCGTTGAGTGAAGCGACACTCCGCAAGTACGTGCAGCTCGGCCTGCTCCCGCGCAGCGTGCGGGTGGGGCGCAAGGGTAAGCATCAAGGCTCGCAAGGGGTGTACCCGGTGAGCGTCATTCGCCAGATTCTGCGCATCAAGCAGATGATGGCCGAGAGCTACACCATCGAGCAGATACAGCGCGAATTTTTGTTCATTCGGAACGACGTCGAACAACTCGAGCAAATGCTCAGTCGCATCTTCAAGAAGCTCGAGGGCGTGCTCAAAGAGCGCAAGCAAGAGCGCTCGGCGCAAGCCGTTCATCGCGACGTGCTCGACGCGCGTGGCATCAGCAAAGACTTGATGGCCCGGTTGGTCGCCATCGAAGACAAATTGACCAAGAGAAACAGGATCGAGAGCGTCGCGGCGTCCTGAAAAGACGCGCGGAGCTTTGCGGCACCAGAGTCCGATTGCCGGCCTAGATCGTCAATCGCGACTGTCGCGAGCGAACATCACCAAAACTTAGAGTGCGATGCCGCGTGATCAGGCAGGGTCCGAGCGCGAACGGTATTCGTGCGGGGCCATCAACCGACCGCAAAGGACAAGAGGCAGCTATGGAGTCGAACAAGCTCGGCACGGCAGAAATTCAGACGCTCGAACAACCCGAGCTGACCATCGACGGCGCCACCGCGCTCTCGCCTGACGAGGAGATCACGCGTGAACAGCGCCGTTCTCGTCGCAAGCGTGACGTGCGCGCTCGCACGATCAGCGTCAAGCGCATGACCAAGCGCGAGCTCGAGATCGGCAAGTTGCTCTATCCCGAGACCGATTACTTCAAGCCGAAGCAACGTGCCGAATGCGCGGAGGGCCCGCGCCCGTGCCCGTACGTCTCGTGCAAGCATCACTTGTTCATCGACGTGTCGCCGCGTACCGGCGCGATCAAGCTGAATTTCCCTGATTTGGAAGTCTGGGAGCTGGGTGAGTCGTGCGCGCTGGACGTGGCCGATCGCGGTGGCACCACCTTGGAAGACGTCGGAGCAATCATGAACCTGACCCGTGAACGCATTCGCCAAGTCGAAGTCAAAGCACTCGCCAAACTCGAGGCGCTGCGTGACATGTCGTTCCTGCGCGACTTCGTCGACGAAGGGCCGGTCGGCAAGCGCCGCTTGCCGCAACTCTCGAAGGCCGACATGGTTGGCACCAAGTACGACGACGAAGACTCCGAGGGCGAGGACATCGACCTCGAAGAGAAAGAAGAAGCCGAGCTCGCGAAGAAGCATCGCGGAGTGGTGGCCGTGCTCGAAATCTGATTCGCGCGCGCAGGCGTTCGCGCTCGTGCCCGATCTCGTGCAGGGATCGGGCTCCCGGATCGCCCGCGCTTCGAGTCGCCGTGGCTAGGGCGCGCGCCTTGAACCGCGACTCTACTTGGGTAGCGCCCGAATATTCGAGACGCAGAAGTCGAACGGCACCGTCGCGGACGCGTTCGTGACGACGTTCCACGAAATGCGGATGAAGGCAGATTTCGCGGTTTCTGCCGAGACGGACGAGTCCGAGACCGCGAAACAGCGCGTCAACAGGTCGCTGAACAGCACGACATTGCTGCCGACCTTGATCTTCGTGCTCGGCGGGTTGCAGAAGACCCGATCGGACGTTTCGATCTGGAATCTGAGCGAACCCGGTCCGGGGACCGTGCTGCCTGTGATGTCGAAGGCAAAGCCCTTGAGCGCGCTGGCATTGAAGGCGATGGGCGTCGCGCTGGCCATCGTCACCGGGTCGAGCGGCTGATTCAAGTTTAGAGCGAGCTCCGCGCCCCAGAAGTAGCCGTAGCAGTCGGTGGCCGGTGGCGGGAACATCTTGGTCACGCAGACGTCCGACGCCATGTCGACCTTGGCGGCAGTCCCAGCCATGCACGCGTTGAGACCCGCGAGGTCCGAGCTGAAGCCCATCATCGTGGTCGGATCGCTCGCCGCAAATAGGGCGCCTTGAATGTTCAACACGTTGCTCGCACCGTCGATCCAGCCGTCCACGGGCGTGAGCGGCACCCCGAAGTGCGGGTCGACGACGCTCCCGCCAGCGCCGCTGCCGGTCGCGGTACCGCCTGCGCCGGTGTCGCCGGTTCCGCCTGAGCCCGCTCCGGTTTGCGCACCTGCCGAACCAGGGCCTTTACCATCGAGTCCGCCCGAGCCGCCGTTCCCTATGCTGGCCGCTTTGCCACCGCTCTGCCCTGATTCGTTGCCCGAGCCCGCGCCCGCGGATTGAGCGCTCGACCCACCGCCAGCGCGGTCGTCGATGATGGCCTTGCCCGCACAGCCCGCCGAGCAGTAAGCCAACGCTAGACCTGCGACCACACCCCGCGTCGGCCCCACAGAACGCCCCGTTTCGAACATCTTCGAGCGGTAGCACGGCCGCCACTCCGTCGCCAAGCGTCGGGACGAATTCGGCTTTCAGCCGCGCAGCTCGCGAACGACGCGCAGGAAGTTCAGGCCCAAAATCTTCTGAATCGCTCGATCCTGAATGCCGAGCCGCGAAAGCGCAGCGACCAAGCGCGGCAGCTCGAGGCAGGTGGGCATGTCGCGCGGAGTGATGATGTTGCCGTCCCAATCACTGCCGAGCGCTGGCGTATCTTCGCCGGCAACTTGGAGCACGTGGGCGATGTGCCGCGCGATCGTGTCGACGCGTCCCGCCCAAGGGCGATCGCCCAGAAATGGCGCGTGGTACATGATGCCGACCACCCCGCCAGACTTGGCGACCGCGCGGATCTGATCGTCGTCCAAGTTCCGCCAGTGGTGGTAGACCCCGGATACACCCGTATGGGTGACGACGAAGGGCGTGTCTTTGGCGTGCGCGTCACAAGCCGCCCAGAAGCCGCGGGCGCTGATATGCGCCAGGTCGACCAACACCTTGCGCTCGTTCAGCAGCTCGACCATCTGCGCGCCGAACGCGTTCAGACCGCTGTCGGAGAGCTTCATGGGAGAGCTGGTCGAACCGATGCGTGAGCTCGACAGGTGCACGAGCGTGACCCGCAACACCCGGCCGTCACACAGGCGCGCCAGCTCGGTCAGGCTCAGATCCAGCGCATTGCCTCCCTGAATGCCTAGAAACGCGGCGTGCTTGCCCTCGGCGCGCGCGGCGTCGTATTCGCGGCCGCTGGTCACGACTCGAAACTCGTCCGGCACACGGGCGAAGGTGCGGCACAGCGCGTTCAGGTTCGACTCGAACGTGCGCGCGCGATCCTCCGCCTCGCGCAGGGGATTGGTGGTGATCACCCAGGTCGCGCCGCTGATTTCCGCCTCGCGGATGCGCGGAAAATCCGCCTGACCGAGGAACGCACCCCACAGCGGTGGGCGGTGGCGCTTGGTCAAATCATAGCCGACCAGTCGCTGCCAGATGAAGGAATCGACGTGCAGATCGATCACTTCACTTTCGCGATAGAGCTCGACCGCGGAAAGCGGAATGCCGAGCTCGCGCGCCCAATCCGCCGAAGGTTTCACAAACCTTTGGGCACGTTTTCGAGATCGATGGCAGAGAGCGCATAGCGAATCAGGGCACTGCGATTCGCCTTGGTCAAGCCGCGAGCCTTGAGGCTATCGACCATGGTGTCGAGCCGCTTCAAGTCGTCGGTGTACATCGAGATGCAGATCACCTTGTAGTGAGTCGGCTTCTCTTGTTGTGCGGCGTCGGTCGAGAACAGCACCTTTGGCCGCTCTTCCGAGCTCGGGGCGTAAAAGCTGTTCGACAGCACGCCCTCGACCTCGTCGACGTCGAGAACCTTGCGTGCTGCTTGGCGTAGTTCGTTGCGATCGCTCATCACCCCAATCCTCCGGCTAGGCCCGCTTCGTCGCGAGCTGGTTCAACTTGCATCAACCGCTCGATCACTCGCCAGTAGTCGCCGGCAGCGCTCGTATTCGGTGCGTATTCGAACAAAGTCTTTCCCACCGAAGGCGCTTCCTTGACCTTGATCGCAAAGTGGATCGGGTCGAGGCACACGTCTCGGAAGTTCTTTTTCAGTGTATCCAGCGCCTCGTTGCAGATGCGGGCGCGGCTGTCGAACAAGGTCGGAAGCACGCCCCAAAAGTTCACGGGGTGATTCAAGATCTTGTTCACGTGCTTGACCGTGCGCACCACTTGGCGAATGCCGATCAACGACAAGTAATCGCAAGCTACCGGGCAGAGCACGGCGTCCGCGAGCACCAAAGCGTTCTGGTTCAAGAGCGAGAGGCTGGGCGAGCAATCGACGATCACGTAGTCGTACACCTCGCGCGCTCGCGCCAAACGCGAAGCCATCACGCGGTCACGGTTGCGCTGTCCCGCGATGTACAACTCGGCCGCGGCCAGCGTCTCGTTGGCCACGATCACGTCCAAGTTCGGTCGCGCAACGACGCGCGCCTGCTCGAACGGTAAACCCATCACGAGCACGTGATACAACGAGCGCTCGGCTTCGACTCCGAGCGCCGCTGCGACGTTGCCCTGGCCGTCGGCATCGACGAGCAGCACTTTGGCACCGCGCGCGGCGAGGCCGGCCGCGACGTGAACCGCGGTCGTGGTCTTGCCCGTGCCGCCCTTGTGATTGAACACCGCGAGCACCTTCGGATTCGCCGCCGAACGCGGACGCATCGGAATTTCCGCGGGTTTCGTGGCTGGGCGCAGCTCGGCGACGGTCGCCATCGGCGGGGCGGGCGTGGCCGCGACCTGGACGACCTGCTCCGCAACCTGCTGGACCTCCGCGACTTCCGTCGTCACGGCGGGGGGCGTCGCGCTGGCGTCGTTGCTCGGCTCGGCCTCGGCGCTGACCGCGAGCGCGAACGCGGACGGGCCGACCGGCGCCGCGAGCTCGTCCTGCTCAGCTTGGGGGTCGTTTTCGATCGGGTAGCTCGGGTCGAGCAACTGGCCGAGGCGCACCGAGCGCACTCCGGACAAGATGCGCGAGCGGCACTCGGGGCTACACGCGTAGTGACGTCGCCCACCGGTGAACAGCACGTGCGACGCGAGCTCGACCTCGAAGCGCGTGGCGCAAGCGTCGCAAGCGACGGCGCCATCGGCGCGGCTGCGATGGCTCGCCTCGAGGCAACGCTGCGAACAATAGAAGGTATAGCGAGTCCGAGCCTCGCCGTTTTCGTCCGGCTCGGTGTGCTCTTCCATCTGATAGCGGAAGTGCAGTTCGAACTCATTGTTACAAGTGGTGCAGGTACGATTGATGACAACCATGTGGACCGCGCTTCCTGTTTATCGAAGTGCGTCACAGCGGATGTCATAGAGCGCCGATCGGGGCCAAATTCGCGACACAATCCGGCCCTAGATCCAACCTTTAATCCAAGTATGTAAGCGCTTGAATATGCTGGGTTAATAGGATTTGATGGCTAGTCAAGATTTCGACCCGCGCGGGTCGCTGCCTTGGGCGTCGAAAAGCGGGCTGCGAGAGCCGCAAAGCGAGGCCCTTCGCCGCTTTCGGAGGTGCGCTGCTCGACCTGCGGGCGCCCATTCAAGACACACGAGCGCAGCGGAGCGCAGTCATCGGTGACCCGCTCCGAATCCGCTTCGCGTTCGCGCGCGCTCAGTGACGGAAGTGGCGGACGTTGGTGAAGATCATGGCAATGCCGGCGTCGTCGGCAGCCTTGATCACCTCGTCGTCCTTTTTGCTGCCACCGGGTTGCGCGACGGCAGTGATGCCGAAGCGGGTAGCGGCTTGCAGGCCGTCAGCGAACGGGAAGAAGGCGTCAGAGGCGAGCACGGCGCCTTTGGCGCGCTCGCCCGCCTTTTCGCAGGCGACTTGGACGGCCGTCACGCGCGCGGTTTGGCCGCCGCCGATGCCGACCGTCGCGTAGATGCCGGGGCTGGCGCCGGGGGCGGCGAGCACGATCGCATTGCTCTTCACGTGCTTGCACGCGGACCAGGCGAATTCCAACGCGGAGAGCTCGAGCGCGGACGGTTGGCGCTTGGTGACGACGCGGCCGGCCTGCACTTCACCGTAGCCGGTGGCGTCACGCTCTTGCACGGCGAAGCCGCCGCCCACACGCTTGAACTGCAAACTCTTGTGGTTGCGGCCCAGCCAGCCATTGGTGGTGAGCAAGCGCAGCTGTGCTTTGCTGCGCAGCTTGGCCAGCGCGCCCGCCGCGTACCCCGGCGCGATGATGCATTCGAGGAACGTCTCGCTGAGGATGGCGGCGGTGGCGTCGTCGACCTCGTGGTTCAAGGCGACGATGCCGCCGAAGGCGCTCATCGCGTCTGCGTCGCGCGCGGCGCGGTAGGCGTCGGCGAGGGTCGGGCCGGTGGCAACCCCGCAGGGGCTCGTGTGCTTGACCACCACGGCCGCCGGGTTTTCGAACTCGCGCACGGCGTCGAGCGCTGCTTCGAGATCGACCAAGTTGTTGAAGCTGAGTTCTTTGGCGCCGCTACCGATGCTCTCGACCGTCGCCAGCGCGCCTGCAACCGCGTTGCGCTCGCGGTAAAACGCGCCGCTCTGGTGCGGGTTTTCGCCGTAGCGCAGGCCGTACGCTTTTTCGAGCGAGACCGTGAGCTGGCGTGGGTAACCGTCGGCTTCACCGCGCGCGGTGAACCAGCCGGCGATCGCGCCGTCGTACGCGGAGGTGTGGGCGAACACTTTGCCCGCGAGGCGTTCGCGCGTGGGGCGGCTCACTTCGCCGCTTTGCTCGAGCTCCTGGAGCACGCCCGCGTAGTCGGCCGGATCGCAAACCACGGTCACGCGCTGGTGATTCTTGGCCGCCGAGCGCAGCATGCTCGGTCCGCCGATATCGATGTTCTCGATCAGTTCTTCAGCGGTGGCGCCCGGTTTGGCCAGCGTTTGCTCGAACGGGTACAAGTTGACGACCACGAGGTCGATCGGTTGGGCGCCGATGCGTGCCAGATCCGCGTCATCCGTGCCCTCGCGCGCGAGGAGCGCGCCATGCACTCGGGGGTGGAGGGTCTTGACGCGACCATCCATCACTTCCGGCGAACCGGTGTAGCTTTCGACGGTTTCAACGGGAATGCCGGCCTTCTGCAGTGCAGCGAAGGTCCCGCCGGTCGAGAGCAAAGTCACGCCGCGCGCGGACAGCGCCCGGGCAAACTCGACCAGACCAGATTTGTCAGAAACCGAAAGGAGGGCGCGACGGATAGGCATCTACGGGCTCGGTTATTCCCTAGCGGCGCCCACGTCAATCGATTCCGTTCCGACTGCGAGAGGCGGCGAAATGCGGCAACTTAGCGCTGCGCCACGCCGAATCAGAGCGCCAGGTTGGACCAAAATTCGACCAAATCGGGCGGCATGGGGGCGATCACTTCGAGCGGGGCACCGGTGACGGCATGGGTCATGCGGTAGACGTGCGCGTGCAGGGCGTGATGCGGGAGCTCGAGCAGGGCGAGATCTTCTTCCGTCAGCTCATCGTCGGCGGCGCGAGCGAGTAAGCGCTCGTCCGGGCCGTACAGCTTGTCGCCGACGATTGGGCAGCCCAAGTGCGAGAGATGCAGGCGGATTTGGTGCTGTCGACCGGTCTGTAGCGCGCACTCGACCCATGCGTACCCGCCGCGGGTTTCGCGAACGGTGACCAGGGTGCGCGCGTCGAGACCGGTGCCTGGTGCCGCAATTCGCATCTTTACCCGCAGCGGGTTGTCGATGTCGGTCTCCATGGGCACGTCGACCAGGCCGCTCGGGGGGACGCCGTGCGTTAGCGCGAGGTAGATCTTCTCGACCCCGCGCTGCTCGTCGGTTTCTTGCGAGAGCGAGCGCTCTTCCAGCTTGCGCTTGAAGGCGCGCTCGGCCTCGGGCGTACGCGCGAGCAGCAAGATGCCGCTCGTTTCCCGATCCAAGCGATGGATCAACGCCAAGAACTCGTCGGGCCGTTCGGCTTGGAGCCGCTTGATCACCGTATTTTGGTGGTAGCGCGCGGTCGGATGCACGGTGACGAGCGGCGGCTTGTCGATCACCAGCAGGTGCGGATCTTCATACAAGATCGGCAGCGGCGCTTGCCCTTCGGTGTCCTCGAAAGGGCGGCGCCAAAGCGCGATCCGTTCTTCGGCGCGCACTCGTTCGCTCGGTCGTCGAGCGCGGCCGTCGGCGGAATACGCGCCACTTTTGACGATCAGCCGCGCGCGCGTGCGGCTCGTGCTGCGCAGTTGGGATTGGACGAAGCGATCGAGCCGCATGCCCGCGAGCTCACCGGGCACCCGCAGCACGCGCAACATCGCGTCTTCGGGCACGCCTTCTGGGCGCACGATCGGCGGCTCGGCTTCGATCCGCTTTTGATTCACACCTTGCCGCGCCGAATTTCAGTGCCGACGCCGCTGTCCGTGAAAATCTCGAGCAAAAGCGCGTGCAGGCGGCGGCCGTCGATGATGTGCACTTTTTCCACCCCGCCGTTCACGGCGTCGAGCGCGCAGCGCACTTTCGGGATCATGCCGCCGGTGATCACGCCACTTTCGATCATCTCCTCGGCTTCGGCCGAGCCGAGGGAGCTCAAGCGCTCGCCCTTGCCGGTTTTTACGCCGTCGACGTCGGTCATCAGCACCAGTTTTGCGGCGGAGAGGGCGCTGGCAATGCTGCCCGCGGCGGTGTCCGCGTTCACGTTCAAAGAATGGCCGTCCGCATCGACGGCGATCGGCGCGATGACGGGGATGAAGCCCGAACCGATCAGATTTTCGACGATCCCCGCCTCGACATGGGAGACCTCGCCCACGCGGCCGAGATCGACGAGGACGCGCTCACCTTGCTCGTCTTTGACCGCGACTTTTTCGAGGCGCTTGCCGCGCATGAAGCGGTCGTCTTTGCCGGATAGGCCTACGGCGCGACCGCCGTGCTGGCAGATCATCCCCACGATTTCTTGGTTGACGCCGCCGCCGAGCACCATCTCGACGACGTCCATGGTCGCGTCGTCCGTGACGCGCAGGCCGCCGCTGAAGGTGGAGCTGATGCCCACGCGATCCAGCATTTGATTGATCTGCGGACCGCCACCGTGAACCACCACGACCTTGATCCCGACGTAGCGCAGCAGGCAGACGTCCCGCGCAAAGCTTTGCTTGAGCGTCTCGTCGATCATCGCGTGGCCTCCGTATTTCACGACGAAGGTGCGGTTCTGAAAGCGCCGGATATAGGGCAGCGCTTCATGCAAGACCTGGGCTTTGCTGACGAGTTCGTCCATTTCGGGGGCGAAAGGTAGCAGTCGTACCAAGCGTAGCCACTCAAAACTGGTCGTGGTAGACGCCCGGGCAATGGAAATTTTGCTCGCCCTCGCCGAACTAGCCCCGTACGTGCGGGAAACCGAAGCTTGTGATTCGGCGGCAGCCTTGGTGAAAGCCCTGCGGCAGCTCGGGCACCGGGTGACCGTCGCCGCGCCGCGCTCACCGGGTTTCGAGGCCGGGGGCCTGCTCGCCGCGCGGCGGCTGACCCCTTTGACACTCGGCGACGGCAGCGAGGTGAACGTACTCGACGCGCAATTGGCCTCAGGAGCCGAGCTCGTGTTGTTCGATCTGCCCGGTCTGTTCGACCGGGACGGCATCTACGGTGACGGGGGCGTGACGTACGTCGACAACGCTGCGCGCTTTGCGACGTTTGCGCGCTCGGTCGCGGCCTTGGTCGAACAACGGGCGGAGCAGGGCAAAGCCGTGGAGGTCGTGCATGCACACGACGCCGTGGCGAGCCTGGTGCCGCTCGCGCTGCGCGGAAAGCAAGTGCCGGTCGTGTTCACCATCCACGACATCCAACGCCAGGCAGAGTTTCCCGAATCGGCGCGCGAGGCGCTCGGCTTTTCCGATTTGTCATCGTTGGCCCTCGGTGGCTCTCTTTCGGGGGTGGCCTCCGCGGTTCAACTCGCCAACGCGGTGACCACGGTGTCGGCGCGTTATGCGGAAGAAATCCTGGATCCGGCGCGTTCAGGCGCGCTCGCCAGCGTACTCTCCGGCTTGCCGGAGCCGGTGCTCGGCATTCAGAGCGGCGTCGACTACGCGACTTGCAACCCGGCGACGGACACTGCGCTCGAGAGCCGATTCGACGCTGAAGATCCGTCGAACAAGGGTCGTTCGAAGGTCGCTGTGCTGAAGAAGCTGGAGCTCGAGCTGGCCGTCGACCGCCCGCTCTTGGTGTTCCTGGGCGATCTCGAGCGTGAGCCGGGGGCGGATGCCCTATTCGAGGCACTGCCGGAAATCCTGAAGCTCGATCTCGGTTTGGTGGTGGCCAACACCGGCAACGCGCGAGCCGCGCAGCGCTTTCAAGGCGTGGCTCGTGAGTACGCGGGTGACTTCACCTGCCTGCCGAACGTCGATGAGCGACTCTCCCGTCAGCTGCTCGCGGGGGCAGATCTGGCGCTCGTGCTGTCCGCGGGTGGCCCCGGGGGGAATCGTCAGCTCTTTGCTCAGCGCTACGGCGCGGTGCCGATCGCGTTCGCGACTGGTGGTTTGGTGGATGCCATCGTCGACGCGGACGTGGAGCTCGAGACGGGCACCGGCTTCTTGTTCGATGCGCAGGAGGCTGACGCGCTGCTGGGCGCTCTTTCCCGGGCGTTTTCTGCCTATGGCAAGCCCGCCTTCGCTCGCCTCCGCAGGCGGGTGATGCGCTTGGACGTGGCCTGGGATCGCCCAGCGCGGCGCTACGCGCAGCTGTACCGAAAAGTGCAGCCGACCTGAGTCAGTCGCTCTCGGCGCTCAGCTCGAGCGCCGAACCAAGCCAGCGGACGCGCCAAGCGATTGCGAACAACATCGCGAATTGATGCACGGCGAACGTGAGCGCAACCGCTGCGCTCGATGGTTCGGGCGCGACGAAGCGCGTCAGTAGCCACGCGGCCGCAAGCAAAGCGAGGGCGCTGCCCGCCACGCTCGAGTACGAACCGAGCAGAACACGCAGCGGTCGGTGACGGAGGCAATCCACCGCCTGCGCGAGCGCGACCCGCGCGCCGCTCGGGGCGAGGGCGCGAACCAGGGTCGCGCGCGCGATGTCGAGTACTGCTCCGAACCAGGCACAAGCCACGAGCCCAAGGCCAATCAGGGCGAGCGGCATGATGCTTTGCAACCGCTCGTCTGCAAATGCAGGCTTCAGCGCCGAGCCGAGCAAGCTTGCTGCGAGTAACAGCGCGGCTTGCACCAAGAGCCCGATCACGCCCAGCACGAGAAACTTCGGAAAAAGGCGGAGCGCGCGGGCCAAGCGTTCGAGCAACGAGCGACCCGGAGTCGCGAGCAAGTCGAGCGCCATCGAAAGCGGAATCAACTCGAGTACGGCCGACAGCCCCAGCATCAGCAGCGCAAACTCCACCGCGGCGCCAAACCACGGCGCTCCGAGCCGCAGCAGCTCCAGCAGCAAGAGCGAACCTGGTTGGAACAAGACCGCGTCGCCCTCGGGGCCTGCCGTCATCGAAGTCGCGCGAACCGCCAGCACCAACGGGTACGTCGCGAGCAAGCCGAACACCGTGCGCGAGATCCAAATCAGCATGGCGGCGGCGACCGGCATCGATCGTCGCGTGAGGCGATCTTCTGCGCCGCCGTTCATGGGCCGAATGCTCCGAGCATGACTTGAGCGGCGTACAACGCGCGTTCGCGAACGCGAGGCGTCGAGTTGCTCTTGGTGGTCAGCCAGTTGTTGCTGCGATCATCATCGAGCAAAACGCGCTGCTCCGGATCGACGTACACGGACGCGAGTTTCGAGGGCCCAACATTGTCGACGTTGAACGTGAAGCCGTTGCCGTCCCAGTGTCTGAGCTGCTTCGTCCCGTCTTCGAAGCGGAGTTCGATGTCGACGGGCAATTCCAGCGTTCCGTGGCGATAGACCACGACGCGGCTCGTGTACTCCGCGGCTTCGTGCGGCGCTTCGGGCTTCTTTTGCTCGCGCCCGCCCGGCCCGTCGAAAACGCCGGCTGGTGCGCTGACCGGCGCATTCGAGATTTCCCGTACCAGGTAGTCGACCGTCGCGCGTTCGGACAGCGCGAGGGTCAGCGCGGTCACGGCGCGGCCATCCAGCTCGCCCTGGATCACGTTCAGGAAATCTGCCTTCGTCGGGTGCTGGAAGCGAAACTTGCGCGTGTACACGCCGAGTGCGTGATTGAACCGCTCGCGGCCGTAAACGCGCGCCAAGGTGCTGAGGACGGTGGCCGTGCGGCTGTACACGAGTGCACCCAAACTGCGGAAGGTCGCAAAATCCGCCGCGCCTTGCGCGATCTTTTCGTCTTCGCCGCGGGCGGCCGAAAATAGTCGGTTGAGCGCGGTCGAGCTCACGCTCAGACCGAGGCCGCCGAACACGGAGGCGCTGCCATAGCGAGTCTCCAACGCCTCGGCTTCGGCGTAGCTGTTGAAGCCTTCGTCGAGGAACGGCTCGGTGTGTTCGTTGCTCGCTAGGAGCCCGTAGAACCACTGGTGACCGAGCTCGTGCGTCGTAACGATGTCGATGAAGTGCGCGCCGCCGAACGTGCCGTACCACGGTCCGCCGGTGGTGATGAGCTGCGGGTACTCCATTCCGCCTGCGTTTGCGGCGCTCTCGGGCGGATGAACCAAGGTGAGGGTGGAATAAGGGTAGGGGCCGTAGCGAGCGTTGAAATGCGGCAGCGCGAAGCGCACGCTCGCGAGCTCTGCCTCGGCATTCTGCTCCTGGTGCGGCGGATACAGCACGCGAACCTCGGTGCCCGCGATGCGTTCGCTGCGCGTTTCGAAACGATCCCAAGCCGTCCAAGCGAAGTCGTGCACGTTCTGCGCGTGATAGGCGAGACGAGTGCGTCCCTTGTCCCGCGTCTCGCTCACGCGGCTACCGGTCGCACCGACTCGGAACGTGCTCGGGACGTCCAACGAAACGTCGTAGTTGCCGAAATCCGAGTAAAATTCGCTCTGCGCGTGGAAAGAGAAGTGCGCGAAGGTGCCATTCGCTTCCAAGCGCGCGAGCTTCGGAAACCATTGGCCAACGAAGTGAAAGCTGCCCACGAAGCCAGTGCGTTCGACCAACTCCGGCAATTGGTCTTCGAATTCGAGCGCTAGCTCGAGCGTTTTTCCGGGTTCGAGCGGGCTTGGTAGCGGCACTCGGATGTCCGTCTCGTCTTCCGGATCGTTCGGGCTGTGGCGGTCGCGGTTGGCCCACAGGTCTTGCGCATCAGCCCCGACAATGGTCAGCTTTTTTACGTCGACGTAGCCGTACTCTTTCGCCTTGTCGCCGCTTCGACCCGCGCCGAATGGCGAGCGCAAGAACAGGGTTTTGTCGTTCTTGAAGGCGTTCAGATATAGATGAAACCAGAGCTCGTTCAGCGCGACGCTGGAGCGGTTGACGAACCGGATCGTCTCGTGGGCCGTGATGTAGTGACGCTCGGCATCGAGCTTGGCTTCGATCGTGTACGATGCCACTTCGGCCGCGCTTTCAGCGAGCGGTGGCCAGACGGGCTCGTCCTTCTTCGCCGCGAGCTCGGGCGCGCTCGTTCTGCCCGCGGTGAGCAGGAGCGCTTTGAAGAGCCAGCCACAGAGGGCAGAAAACACGCCTCCGAGCAGCAAGTCCTGCGTGACACGTCGCATCGCTCGACCGTATAGCGCAGCGCCCAGGGCCCGCGAACGAATAACGCGAGACCCTCAGCTGTCGAGCGAAATCACGCGTTGATCGAGGAGCTGATACATGATGCGCAGGGCATCCAGGCGCGGCATCCCGCTCATGTCGAGGATTTGATCGATGGTGCTCCCGCCGTCGGCCAACGACAACAAGAAGCCCGCGCGATGATCGAGCGTGAGCCAGCGAATCTGATCGCTCGGGACCGCAACGGTTACCCGCTGATCGAGCGAGCCCAGGCGCGCGGTATACATTTGCGTGAGCACGTCTCGGCAGCTCTGCGCATAGCGCGGGGCCTCGAGGTCGTTCGGGCTGGACTCCAGGATCCCTTCGGCGATCACCAGCGCGCCGCTAAAGTCGCCCATCGCGTAGCGATCCTTCATGTCGGCGATCGCGCTGGCAGTGGAAGGCACCTCTTGGAACGCAGCCGCGGGCGGGGGACCGTCCAATGAAAGCTCCAACGCGGGGTCGCGTGAATCGAGCGGGCGGTTTTCCGGTCCTGGGTAGGGAGGGGCACTCAGGCTGTCGAGGTCGGCGAGCTCGATCCCCGTGAGCGACGCAGACTGCGGTGGGACTCCCGGGCTGCGCGTCGGCATCGGTGCGGGGCGTGCGGTGGGCGCGTTGTGCGGCAACACTTGCGCGTAAGGCGCGGTGCTGTCCGGATTCCGCGGGGAAGGTGGGGGATCACTGTCGAGGCTGAAATACTCCTCCGGCGATAGCGCTTGGATGGCTGCGGGCTTGGGTGGTGGCGGCCGAGGCGGTGGGGTGCCGGGCTTTGGCACGCGGCTGTCCTCCGCAGCGGCCATCGCGCTCTTGACGTATTGCTCCGAGGGCAGATCGGGAATCGCCGTGACGCGATCGAATTCGTTCAGCGGATCGTCCAGATCGAGGCCTGGTACGGTGGTCTCGTCGTCCCAACTCGACTCGAGCGGAGCGGGGCCTGGCGGCGCGGAGCTCGGTCGCAAATTCGGATTGGGGCGAACGTTCTTGATCATGCCTGTGCTCTCGAGGCGCTGCGCGCTGACTGATCAGCCGCGCGAGACGACCCCTTTGAACATGCGTTGGGTGCGAGAGAGCTGATCGACCTGCTCTTTCACCAGAGCCGTATCCTTGGCCGTGATCGCAGTGCGCGTGCGTTCGACCGTGGTGCGAGCTTTGGCGATCGCGTCGCGCCCGAAGTCGGCGGAGCCGACCACCCGCTCAATCTCCGGGAAAAGTCGCTCGATTTCGGCAATCAGCGTCTCGGCTTCTTGTTTGGCGGCCTCGAAGTGTTCGTCGACGCGTCGCTCGAGCAAATAGTCCTGAGCGGTGCCCATCATGTTCTTGATCTCGTCTTGCGTGAGGCCGCTGGTGGCCGTGACCTGGATCGACTGCGCTTGGCCGTTCTCCATGTCCTTCGCGTGCACGCTCACGATGCCATCGGTGTTGATCTCGAACGTGACTTCGATTTCGACGTGCCCCTTGGGCGCACGCCGCAGTCCGGTCAGGATGAATTCCCCGAGCAGCTCGTTCTCGTCGGCGCGCTTGCTCTCTCCCTGCATGACCAAAATTTTGACCGCGGTCTGGTCGTCCCGGCTGGTGGTGAACACCTTGGTGCGACTGGTCGGCACGGTGGTGTTTTGCGGGATGAGCTCTTCGAAGTAGCTCCCGAATGTCATGATACCGAGAGCGTGCGGCGTGACATCGAGCAAGATCATGTCTTGGCGATCTTGCACCAGCGCGGCGCCCTGGATTGCAGCGCCCATGGCTACGACCTCGTCGGGGTGCACGCTCTTGTTCGGTTCGCGCCCGAAATAGCCGGTAACCGCGGTTTGTACCGCGGGCATGCGCGTCATCCCGCCGACCAGGATCACGTCTTCGATCTCGCTCACGTCTAGCTTGGCGTCGCTCAGGGCTTGCTTGCAGATGTCGACCGTGCGCTCGACCAAGTCTTCGGTCAGCTTCTCCAACGTTGGGCGGGCCAACGTGCGTTGCAGGTGCAAGGCCTCGTTTCGACCGGTGGAAATGATGAACGGCAGGTTAATCTCGGTTTCGCGCACACCGGACAGCTCACACTTGGCCTTTTCGGCGGCATCACGTAGGCGCTGTAGCGCCATGCGATCTTGACGCAGATCGATGCCGTGCTCGTCCTGGAAGCCGCTGACCAGCCAGTCGATGATGCGCGCGTCGAAGTCTTCACCGCCGAGGAAGGTGTCGCCCGTGGTGCTGATCACCTTGAACACGCCGTGCGCGCCGATCTCCAAAATGCTGATATCGAACGTGCCGCCGCCCAAGTCGTAGACCGCAACCGTGCGATCCATGTCCTTGCCGTAGCCGTAGGCCAGCGAGGCGGCCGTGGGCTCGTTGATGATACGGATCACGTCCAAACCCGCGATCGCTCCAGCATCCTTGGTCGCTTGCCGTTGATTGTCGTTGAAGTACGCCGGCACGGTGACCACGGCCTTCTTCACGGGCTCGCCCAAATAGTCTTCGGCGACGATCTTCATCTCTTGCAAGACCATCGAGCTGATCTCCGGTACGGAGAACGTCTTGTCGCGCAACTTGATGCGCACGTCCGCGTGCGGACCTTCCACGATCGTGTAGCTCGAGGTCATGATCGCGTTCTTGACCTGCGGCGAGTTCCACTTCCGACCGATCAAACGCTTGGCTGCGTAGACCGTGTTCTCGGCGTTGGTGATGGCTTGGCGCTTGGCGATGTGCCCGACCAGCCGCTTGCCCGCTTCCGTGACCGCGACGACGCTGGGCGTGGTCTTGTATCCACCTCGGTTCGGGATGACGACGGGCGTGTCGCCCTCCAAAATGGCGACGCAGGAGTTCGTCGTTCCGAGGTCGATGCCGATTACACGCTCCATACTGAGCCCTTCCCATCACCAAGCGGCGTTTGGCTTCAAGCCTCACCGCGTTTGAGTCGCCGTATCCAATCGCGGATTGTATCATCCTTGGGCGCCAGCGTCGCGGCGCGCTCGAATTCGGCTAAGCCGCTCTGCTTCATCCCGGCCGTGACGTAGATTCGGGCGAGCGTTACCCGTGCCTGAACGTCGTCTGGAGCAAGCTGGACGGCTCGCCGGGCGTGGTCGCCCGCGATCCGGAGCACCTGCGGGTCGCTGCCCTCGGCCGCCCCTTCGGCCATCAGCGCGCAGTACGCGGCGCGTTCGAAGCTGCGCGCGGTCGGGCTACCGAGCGTAGCTCGGGCGTATGAGCGCGCGGCTTCTGCCATGCGCCCTTCGCGTTCCTCGTATTGTGCTTGTGCTAAGTAGTGGCCGGACAGCAGCGCCTCGGCTTCGGCTTGGGCCTCGACCAAGCGCGCGCTGAGCTGTGGGTTGTCGGGGACCAAACTCGACGCAATACGCAGCGCGTTGACAGCGGCGAGCGGGTCCTTGCTCGCCAAGGATTGGCGAGCGTTGACCAGGTACCGTTCGGCTCGCTCGGAGCGCGCCTGAGTGACGCGTTGATCGTAGCGTCGCTTGAGCTCGTCCATGGCACGCCCGCGCGTTTCTTGCTGCTGTTGCGTCGACGGCGGCGTGGGCGACGAGGCGGGGGTGGCCGCGGTAGCAAAGCTGCCCGACATGGTGCGTCCGCCGAGCTTGCGCGCGAGCGCTCGTTTGCGCGCCTCTGGATCGGGCGCTGGGTGCAGAGACTGCAAGCGAGGCCGCGCCAGCGAGGTCGGTTGGGGTGAAAGGCTGCGCTCGGGTGGAAGCGAGTGCCTCGGATCCGAAGACGAAGGCGCGGCGGCCGCGCTCAGCGCGGCGCGAGCTTCTTCCTCGATTTGCTGCTGAATCGCCTGCACCTGCACGGCCACGTTGGCCTCGACCTGATCGAATTTCCGGGTCTGGTCGAGCGAGGCCAAATAAGCATCGTACTCCGCGCGCGGCCCGGAGCGCGTGAGGGTGTCGTGCGCTTCGGTGAGGCGAGCGAAGATCTTTTCTAGCTTGGGCTTGAACGAGCCGAGCTTCTTCCCGAAATAGCGATCGGGGTGGAAGACGTTGACGATCTCGAAGTAAGCGTTCTTGACGGCGCGCTTGTCCGCGCTCGGCTCGACGCGCAGCATTTGATAGTGCGTCAAGCTGTCCAAGCGGTGAAACGCTTCTAAAATCTGGCGCCGACGTTCGAGCTCGATATCGACGTCTTCATTCAGATCGCCTGGATCGTACAACGCGGCGGCCGGATGCTGCTGCTGCCGCCCAACGCTCGATTCGATGATCGGTCCGATGCGCATGGCGCCCGATACGCGCGGCTGCGGGCGAGGCGAGCGCTGCGCCTCGTGTGGCGAACCTCGATCGAAGCGAATCGCGCCCAAGCGAAGCAGTTCATCGAGCGTCGCGGCGACGACATGGGGCTCCATTCCCGCTTCGTCGGCGATCTCGAGCTCGGTGCAAGTCCCGTCTACGCGTGACAACACGAACGCCTGCGCGGGGCCAATGGGCAACCCACGAAGGTCGATGCCCTCGACCAAGCGAGGCAGTCGGCTATGCGGAGTAGTGGCCACTTGGTCCCCGATGGAATTCTTCCAAGTGTAGCTGCGCCCTGGGTTTTTCTGCAATCGACGAATGTCGATGACGCGCCGCGTTGGATTGTCTTGCTCGGGCTCGCCCGGCCGAGTGGCTCAGTGGGTCGAAGGTCCGGGGGACGGTGTCGGGACTCCTCCGCTGCTCGCGTGCGGAGGAGTCTGAGGTGCGCGTTCGATCACCCCCGATTGTACTTCCATCGCGCGCTCGAGGATCTCGATGGCTCGTTTGCGAACGGCGTTGGCTCCTGCCTGATCGCCGCTCTTTTCGAGCGCTTTGGCGTGCCGTTCCTCGACTAGCCCTTCAGTCTCCAGCAGGTGACCTCGGAAGTAGTTTGGCTCGCGCGCGTGATCGAGGCCTCGTTGCACATCTTGAAGTGCGCGCTCGAAAGCACCTTGGCGGCTATGTAGGTCCGCGAGGCGCGCGAAGGTATCGGCCAGTACCTCGCGCACCTCGGGTGCGAGCTCGCCGCTGCCGGTGCGTGGCAGCGGACCTGAAACGAGAGCCTCGAGGGGGGCCGCGCTCGCCTTGAGCTGGTCTTCGCCGCCTTGGTCGTCGGCATCATCGGCCAGGTGGTGCGCGGCGCGTGCGCGACTCAGGAACGCGAGCAATATCGGATCGATCGGTGTGCCCGCGTCCAACTCCGGGCAGCTGCGCAGCGCGCTCGGCTCCGATTTCGAGCACGCCGCGAGCAGCAACGCACTGACCATCAGCAACGTGCGTCTCATCGCACCCCCCACAGAGCATAGCGATTGTCGCGCAATTCGCGGCTGCGCACGCTGGCGATGCGATCGATGCGCTCGGATGGCGCACCTGCAGCGTCCGGACGGAAGAAGGTGGCGGTGCTGCGCGATTGCGCCAACGCGAGCGTCGCCAAATCGGCTTCGGGCGCTGCGCTCTTCCGCGATTCAGGAGTGAGCTGCAGCAGCACCGCGGCCGCGACGGCGAGCGCGGTCGTCACTGCCGCGAAGCGATAGAAGATCACCTGTCCCGACGGCTTTGGCTTGACCGGTATCGCGGCGGTCGTGAGTGCGGGGTCGCGCGCTGGTGGAGCGAGGTTTGGCGCGAAGGCCGCCGACAACGCCCGCGCCAAGCGCAGGTCTTGGTGATCGCCCTGACCATCGAGTGCCTGTCGCAAACGTTCGCTCTCGATCAGCTCGTCCGGGCTCGGCTCCGCGAAGGGATCCTCGAGCGCGGCCAAGAGCAGGCGCTCGTGCCGCGCGGGATCAATTTCGCTCGGGCGAAAAGCGTGGCAAAGGAGCTCGGTCAGGCGCCGCTCCTCAGCGGGGTCGAGCTCCGGCAGCTGGAGCTCGGACTCGCGTTCGGTCAGCTCGCTCATGCCTCGCCGCCTCTTTCCGAGAGTGCTTTGCGCAGTGCCGCCATCGCCCGATGGAGTACCACGTCGAAGGTCGCCACGCTGACCCCAAGCTCGCGCGCCGCCTCTTCGCGCGAGCGCTCCTCGAGGATGCGCATCCGGATCGCGTCCGCGTAGCGTGGATTGATGCCGAGCAGCAGCTCGCGCACGCGCTCGCGGGCGCAATTCAGATCGTGGCGTTCGAGGGCGTCGGCTTCGCGTGCTTCACGCTCGGCCGCGTCGAGCTCGCGCTCCACGTCCTCCGGCTCGAATAGCAGCTCGCGTTTGCGCGAACGCAGCAGATCGAGCGCGACGCGCAGCGCCACCACGCGCAGCCACGGATACACCCCCACCGCTTGCCAGCTGAATTGATCGAAGCGCTCGAGCACCTTCACGTAGGTGCGTGAAAGCGCTTCTTCCGCCGTTGCCGAGCTACCCAGACGCGGCAGGAGCACGCTGCGATAGAGGCGCGGACCGTGCTTGCGCAAAATCGCGCCCAGCGCTTCGCGCTCGCCGGCCTGGGCGCGTTCCACCAGAGCCCGTTCAGCAGCCAGCTCGGCCGAGTCGTCCACCGCACGCACTCTACACAACTGGCGCGTGAACTTTGGCGCAGGGGCACGCCCTGGCCACGGCAGGGTGGGTGCTGCAGGCGGCCCCAAGGTCGGGCCAAAGCACAGGCTCGCGTTCACGAAAAGACAACGCGCGCGGGCGTCCCGAGCTTACGGAAGCGGCGAAATCGCTTGCAATGTCGGTGTTCCGGGCCCAAGTACCACGCGCCACATGAGCCAGGCCAAGCTTTGCCCGTTCTGCCGCGGACTGAATTCTGCGGGTGAGCGACGCTGCTACCGTTGCGGTCGGCCGTTGCCGGGCCCTCTGGCCTCAGGGCTGATCGGCTTCTTTCAAAGTGCGTTCGCTGGCGAGAGCTCGCTGACGCGCTTGTTCGTCGGCGCGTGCCTGGTGGTCTTTGCCCTGTGCTTTGCCAGCGAGCGCCAATTGCCGATGTGGGGCACGCAGCACTTCGCGCTGTCGACCATGCTGCGTTTCGGCGGTATCGCCGGCTCGCTCGCGCAGTCGCAGCCCTGGCGCTATTTTTCCGCGGTCTTCGTGCACTTCAATCTGCTGCACGCGGCGATGAACTGTTGGGTGTTGGTCGCGATCGGCGCTGCCGCCGAGCGTGAATTCGGCAAAGCCCGTTTCGCGGTGCTGTTCCTGCTGAGCGGGGCGCTCGGCTTCGTGGCCAGTGATTGGTGGGGAGTCAGCGGTCCCACCGCTGGAGCGAGCGGGGCGGTCTTTGGTCTGTTCGGTGCGGTCGTGGGCAGTGCCTACGCGCGGCGGGATCCCAACTGGAAGCAGCTCCTGACGCAGAACGTGATCTGGATCCTGATCTTGAGCTTCATGGGCAACATCAACAACGCAGCACATGTAGGCGGTTTGGTTGCCGGCGCGCTGCTCGGCTTCCTGTTCAATAAAGAACCTCGAAAGCTCAGGTTGGACGCGGCGTATGGCGCGGTGGCCGTGGGTTTGGTCGTCCTTTCGTTGGCGGGTGTCGCACTCTCGGCCAGTTCGCCGATTTGGCGGTTGGTTCGAAGCCAGGAGCAGAGCCAGCTTTATTAGGCCGGAGACTCGGGAAGGCGTGCGCGGGACAGCGGGACCGCGAAAGAAGGGGCGATCGCGATCCAGCATCGCACCTCGTGGTTCTGCGGAATTGTCGCTTCTCGACGCCGAAGGCTGTGCCGGTCGCGTCCGGCCGCGTGACCATCAAAAAAGTAGCGGCCACCTACCGAGCCCGACTATCCTCCGGCAGTCATGCCCGTAGTCAATCCCTTGGCGAGGGAACTCGTATTCAAGGTCGTCTACTACGGACCAGGTCTGGGCGGAAAGACCACCAGTCTTCAATACATTCACGCCACCGCCAAGCCCGAGCACCGCGGCAAGATGGTCAGCTTGGCGACTCCGGTGGATCGCACGCTGTACTTCGATTTTCTGCCCATCCGCGTGCCCAACGTGCGCGGCATGAACGTCAAGCTGCAGCTGTTCACGGTGCCCGGTCAGGTTCACTACAACGCGACGCGCAAGCTCGTGCTGACCGGCGCCGACGGCGTGGTGCTCGTTTATGATTCGCAGTCTGCGCGCTCGGACGCCAATCTAGAGACGCTCGACAACTTGCGCGACAACCTGCTCGCGCACGGCCGGCAAATCAGCGAGATGCCGCACGTCGTGCAATACAACAAGCGCGACCTGTTCGACGTGTTGCCGATCGACGAACTCGAGCGGCAGCTGAACCGCGCGGGGGCTCCCTCGTTCGCAACCACCGCGACGACCGGTGAAGGCGTGTACGAGTCGCTCGAGGCGATCACGCGCGCCGTCTTGGATGATTTCGAGCGCCGCGTGCCCGGCCAGCGCGGCGGCGCCGCGACCAGTCTGGAGTTGCCCGAGGGCGGCCTGATGGAAGCGTTGCGTCGCGCCGAAGACAGCGACGCTTGGGGCGAGGAGCTCGCGGAACGCGCCGCCCTCCGCGTGCAACGAAACCCGAGTGGCCTGGTCTTCCTCTCCGATCTTCCGGCGGAAGACGTGGGTGAGGCCGCAGCTCAGGCCGTGGCTCGGGACCTACAAGGGCTCCCGCGTCACGAATCGGTGCCGCCGCCGCCCGAGCCGCATTTCGACACTGCGCCGCCCGTGCCGCCGATGAGCGAACCGCCGCCGGTGCCACGCCTGTCGAGCGTGCCGCCCGCTGCCATCGACGCGTCCCGCGCGCCGTCGGGCGTGAGTTTCGAGATGCTGTGGCCCGTTCCGGAGCGCGGCATGGTGCGCGAGTTGGAGACCACGCTCGCGCAAAGCGATTTCGAACGTTCGATCACGCTCGCCGAACAGTTGGTCGCGCGGGCGCTGGCCAGCGCGGCGGCACTGCTGGGGGGCAACCTGGACGCGCCACGCGATCCGTCGACCGTCGCTTTGATGCTCGGCATCGATGGTCGCCGCTATCTCGAGTTCCGGGCGCTCGTGCGAGACGTCCGCTCTGGTCGGGGCGTCAACGAGGCCGAGGCGCTCGGCGCGTACGCTACCGCGATCGAAGTGCGTTTGGCGCGCACGCGCATCCAGAGCCGCGGCTAGCCGAGGTCAGCCTTCGGCGCTCGTTGGCGCGTGCTCAATCGCCGGACATCAGTCCTGACGCGGATGCCGTGTCGCCGTCCTTGGTTGTCAGTACACCGACCCAGCCGCCGGAAAGTGCAATCGCGCGCGCGTCGTCGCCGACCTGTGCGGTTCCGCTAGCGGTAACCTTGAGCCTGTCGATGTCCATGGGTCCGGAACTCAGTTGCACTCTGCTCCACGCCGCAGCCACCGATGCCTGACATGCTTGGACTAGGCAACCTTGGTCGCAACTGGCATACGCCGTGAGCCCTGGGCTCTCACCAGCAGCAAGCAGCACCGCGGCGATCTGCTCGCAGCCCACGCTGAGCGAAAGGGCCTGCTCGACATTGCTCGCCGCCGGAAATTCCGAGACCGCGGGAGCCACGGCGAGCGCCGTCACCAAGCGCGACGGTTGCCAATTCAGCTCCAGCCCGAGCTGCACGGTGTCGTTCGAGTCAGCAGACCAAAGGACGGGGAAATAGGCCGGTAATCCGGCGACGTCGGGCGAGGCGCCGCCCACGAAGCTGGGCCAGAACGTCGCCACGGCGCCGCCGCCGAGCGGCTCCAATTTGCCGCTGAAGGCGTCGGGCGCGTCGAGTGCGGCCAGACCCGCCGTCAACCAGCGCTGAACGGGATCGCGCAGACATCGCGCCGCGCTCTTGCTGCCATAGGCGTTCTCCAAAGCGACGTCCCAAGCGTTTTCGCTGCGCGCGGTTTCGAACGCGTCGCGATCCGACTCGGCTGACGCTTCGCGCATGCCGTCGAGCAGGGCCGCGATGTCACTCGTCGCGTCGCCGAGCAAGGAGCCAGCGGCAGTCGTGGCGCTCGCCGACAGCAGTTTATCGAATGCTGGGTGCGCGTCGGTCGCGCCGAGACTCAGCGAAAGATTGGTCGAGGCGAAATTCAGCGGGCGATCGCTGGCATAGACCAGGACTTGATTGCCGTCCCCTTCACTCAACGCGCCTTGATTCACGCAGCCACCGATGTAGTGCCCGGCGCGCACCGTCACCGCCAAATTCACGCCGACCGGGACCTTGCGCAGCAAAACGAGCTCGCCGGGCGGGCTAGAGGCGAGCAAGTCGCCGTCGCGTGGCGGATTGCCTTCGAGGTCACTGCAACTCACGCCCGGCAGTGCGCTCGCGGTCCACTCGGTGACCGGGCGAGGTCCGCTGTATGCGGGCTGCACGCTCAAGGTCGTGAGCCGCGTTGCGCTCACCGTCACGCCCTGAAGGGTGCTCACGCCTGCCATGGTCGAAGCGCGCACGTTGAACATGGTCGGCTTGCTCGGTGCGATCAGCGTCACGTGAGCCAGGCCATTTTCGTCCGTGACCACGTCGGTAGCGTCGAGAACGGCGTCGGCGGTGGACGTTGCATCGGCGCCCGTCAATCCGAAACGGATCGAGAGCTGGCCCACCGGCGGGCTTTCCGCGCTGGGATCGACGACTCCCATCGGGGGAGATTGGCGTGCTTGGAGCGTGAGTTCGCGGCGCTGCTTGGGCTCGAGAGTGATGGGTTCGTCCGGAACGAACTTGAGCGTGATGGCCACGTCGGCGCCGTCGGCGCCCGCGTCACCACTGGCGCCGGCAGAGCTCACCGCGTTTCCGTCGGCATTCGAACTGCCACAGGCAGCCAAAGGTGCGACGAGCGCAGCCAGGAACAGCGCAATGGGACAAAGCCCGACGATTCGATTTTTAAGGCAAGGCTGGGACAAAGCGTATCTCGAAAGCGTAGGCCGTCTCCAGCCTTTCGCAAGCGAAAGCACGGGCCAGCGCGGGGCCCGAAAATGCTAGGGTTTTGGCAAGCGTGGCCTCACTCGTCCCTCCGTCCGTCAAGCTGCTCATCGTCGAAGACGAACCGGGCTTGCGTCAGATGCTCGAGATCCTCTTTCGGCGTGAGGGCTACTCTGTAGTCTCGGCACCTGGCTGTCGGGCGGCACTCGAGGCGATCAGCCAACATCCGCAGCCTTTTCCAGTGGTGCTGTCCGATCTCGCCATGCCTGACGGCTCGGGCATGGAGGTTTTGGCCGCGGCCAAAGCGCGCAATCCGGCGACCGAAGTGATCCTGATCACCGCGCACTCCACAGTGGAGAACGCGATCGGCGCCATGCGCAGTGGCGCGTATGACTTCGTGGCCAAACCGTTCGACGCCGCCGAGCTCGGCGTTTTGGTCGGTAAGGCACTCGAGAAGCAGGAGCTCTCGCTCGAGAATCGGCGCTTGCGCGCCCGCGTCTCTTCGCAGCGCGAAACGGATCTGCTCGGGCGCAGCGCTGCCATGCGTGGGGTCTTGGATTTGGTGCAGCGCATTGCAAAAATGCGCACCACGGTGCTGATCACGGGCGAGAGCGGCAGCGGCAAGGAGCGCGTCGCGCGCGCCGTGCACGACGCCTCGGAGCGCCGCGACAAGCCGTTTTTGGTCGTGAACTGCGGAGCGCTCCCCGAAGCGTTGATGGAAAGTGAGTTGTTCGGTCATGAAAAAGGCGCGTTCACGGGCGCGCAGACGAAACACCTGGGACTATTTCGCGAGGCGAACGGCGGCACTGTGTTGCTCGACGAAGTGGGTGAGTTGCCTGCCAACCTACAAGTGAAGCTGCTGCGCGTGCTGCAAGAGCGCAGCGTGCGCGCGGTCGGCGCGACGCACGAGACGCCCATCGACGTGCGCGTCTTGGCCGCCACCAATCGTGACGTCGAGGCCGACGTCAGCTCGGGCAAATTTCGGCAGGACTTGTATTACCGACTCAACGTGATTCGGATTTCCCTGCCACCGCTGCGCGATCGGCGTGAGGACATTCCAATGCTCGCGGAGCGCTTCGTGCGCCGCTTCGCGGACGAGATGGGTAAAGAAGTGGCTGGGTTCACGCCCGATGCGATTCGCGGATTGCAAGCCTACTCTTTTCCAGGAAACGTGCGCGAACTCGAGAACATGATCGAGCGCGCAGTGGCACTCGCCGGTTCGAACATCATCGGGCTCGGGGATTTTCCGCAAGAGCTCAGCGGTTCGGTGGGGGCGCCGGGTGGCGCCTTGCTCGAGTTGCCCGAGAGTGGCTGCAATCTCGACGAAGTGGTCAACGAGGTCGAGCGTCGCTTGCTGACCGCCGCGCTCGAGCGAACGGGAGGCGTGCGCACTGCCGCAGCCAAGCTGCTCGGCATCAGCTTTCGCTCGATGCGTTATCGACTGGCCAAGTTGGGGCTAGCTGAAGAGGATGGCGAGGATCGTGACTCGCCGCGCGAATGATCGAGAAGCGAGGCGACTACTCGCCTTCATTCTCGATCGAGAGTTCGCCGTTCAGGTTGCTGGCCGCGTATTTCGCGCTGATGCCATTGCCGTTCACGTCACCGCGGGCTTGGATGGTGTACCAGCTGACGGTCATGGGTGATGGGAAATTGCCCGGCGCCGTCAACTGCAACGCCGGAACATTCGAGCCCGCTTCACCTGCATTGACGAGGTAGCCGAAGAGCACTGGGCGGTTTACGGATGGCGCGAGCGCACGCCAACGTGCGTAGTCGGCGTGTCCGTCTTGCACCCAAGCATAGTACGTCGTGGTCGGAGTCAGGTTTGGGTACCAAGCAGTGCCGCCGCTTGCCGTTGACACGTTGAGATAGATGTGGTTCTCGGCGGCGTAGGCTTCTTCAGCAGCGCGAATGGCTTGGATCACGCTCACCGCTTCGCTGCCTTTGGACGCCAATAGTTGTTTGCGAAACAGTGCAACTCCGGCCAGCGCTAGGATGCCAGTGATCACCACGACCGCCATGAGTTCGATCAGCGTGAAACCGCGACTCGCACGACGAGCGATCAGGGCGTAATTCATGGCTTGGAGGAGGGCTTGAGGAGCATCGCACGGAACGATCAGCAATCGACCAAAGCAAAACGCCCGCACGAATCCGTGCGGGCGCTTTTTTGCCGTTTCAACCGGGCGTGGGAATCACTCGTCGCCGTTGATCTCTTCGATCGCGGGCGAGAGGCGGATTTCGCCATTGAACACTTTCCCCTCACGCATGAAACTCGACAAGTTGCCGTCGCCATTCAGGTCGCCCTGTGCGGTCGCCTTGAACCAGGTGGCGGTATTGGCGGTGTCGTCGGCATCCGAGTCATAGCCGTACATGAAGTACTGGGGTGAATCCATGGCGAATCCGAGACACTTCCAGCCCTTCGTGCTGGTGCCGACGTGGAAATCCTCGGTAGGCTTCGAGCTGGATTGATATTTCATGCCTTTGATTGATGCCGCTGCCGCCGGGACCGTGTTGTCTGCTTTCACGCACAAGGTGTGAGAGGAGCCGATCGTCGCGCCGTCGTCCAGGATGGCTGCCTTCATCTTCTCACCGTTCCACACACCCGCTGCTTGTTGCGACATCGTGCCGAGCGAGTTGCGCGCTTCTGATGTCTTGGCGCTGGTCATGTACTTCTTGACGCCGACGATCGCGAGAGCGGCCAAGATGCCGATGATCGCCACTACGATCATCAACTCGACCAGGGTGAAACCGCGCGAACTACGTTTCTTGAGAAGAGTCATCGTGAATATCCTTATCCTATGGGTTCAGAGGCCGGCGCGCGCCAGAAAGCGATCCGGCGCGCGGTCGATCGAGGCCCGCTGATACCCGCGGAGCCCTATGCCGCCCTTGAAACGGCGAACACTTGATTTTGCTAACCGTTTCAGTGACTGAATCTACGAGTCACTGATTAGCAGGTCGCGTGCCAGGTCGCGTGGCGTTCACATGACCCTGGCTTTTCGCCGAA